>ERZ857801.1420-NODE-1420-length-25228-cov-36.295714_pt1 | contig 25228 bp, 27 predicted proteins | sample MGYA00519762_ERZ857801 | MGnify/ENA primary metagenome ERZ857801 (study PRJEB31778, sample SAMEA3449368) | human gut metagenome | biome: human gut; feature: human-associated habitat; material: faeces | place: United Kingdom | collected 2010/2012 ...
TGCCCATAAGCAGGGCGACCCATCCAAAAATCTTTTTCATTTGTCCTTTCTTTTTGATTATTGTTCTAAATTATCATCACTATTACTATATCCTCTGCCTACCTCTTCCCATGCAAAAAACTACCTACTGTATAGCAGACCGACCTCATTTTCGCAGCGTAAAGCGAACGACCGAAGTGCAGCGTTAAAAAGAAAAAGCTGTTTGAGCGTTAGCGAGTTCTTTTTCTTTAGCGGAACGCAGGAAGAGAGTTGCGAGAAAATGCAGTCTTGACTTTTTCTTTTTGGTATTGTAACTCGTAACTTTGCCGCATCACTTTTTCGTAACATTAAATATTTCACTTTACGAAAACTATATTTATGTAGAAAATGGATGCAAAAAAGATTACAGAAGACTACCACGACTGGCATAACATTGCCGAACTTCGACTTCTTGGCTTGAGCCGTTCTCAAATAGCAAAGAAGCTGCAACTTCCTCCCGGCAGAGTCATGCGGCTTTCCCGATTAAATGTTGATGAGCTTCTTCAACATGGCAATCGTCCGCGCCCTTCTTATTCCTGCCGTCTCGATCCTTATGAGGAGTCAGTTAAGCATTTGCTGATAACCTGTCCTTATTATTCTTCCACCCAGATTCATGAATATCTAAAGGAGAATAATCCCTCTTTTCCAAAAGTCTGTGAAAAGACTGTTTTCAATTACGTAAAAAAAATACGTAAAAGATACGATATACCTGCAAGAGTATAATTTTTTGCAGCAACAATCTTTTGTTCAGAATTCAATAAGAATCTGAACTGCATCCTTATTACCGAAATTTAAATAAAAGACATTATGAAATCCGTTATTTCAGACAATAAGATTATTCCATTCCTGCCTTGTTATAAAAGGACATCACAGTTGCATGAAACCAAAGTTAGTGATCTGAAAACTGTATATGGATGTAATGGATATGCGGTTTATGATTATATAGAAAATGAGATATTCCGTACAGGAAACCATTCATTGTATTGGTGTGTAAGAATATGCTTTGCAGAGTAGCGGACTATTGGGCACTCTCTCCGGAAGAAGTGGAGAAAATCGTGGAGTATTGTATTCAGGTTGACTTGTTCAATGCTGAGTTGTATACCAAGTATCATATTCTTACATCCGCAGAAATCAGGCAACAGTATAATAATGCCGGTTTCTTCATGGCTGTCAATTCATAATCACTAATCCGAAAATACTATGTTGATAAGATGTGAAATGTTAAAAAAACTGGCAAACGCTTTTATAGAGGTAGCCAAAGAGGAGAACCTGCCTGTAAATATCACAATGGGCAGGTCTTATACAGACTCCGGCGGTTCCAGACAAGTTGGTATTATTCTTGAATTTGACAGTTGGAACTCGAAAATCATCAATGATAAATTAGCTGACACCATCAACAGAATCTTCGAACTCGAATAAATATGAACCAAATGAATATAGAATTAAGTAAGATGCAGCTTATTCATTTAAGGAATATCTGCAAAAAAGGATGGGGTGGTTATAGTAAACCCTCTGATGATTTAGAAGAAATGGTAAAAAACGGTTTGTTGACGAAATCGGCTGGACCATTTGGTGATGTTGTTTATCGTCCAACTGATGCTGGGCGTAGTTATATTAATGACTTCAATAACGAACAGAAATGAGTCACATAGATGGCACAAGAAAATCGTATTCATCTCCATATGAGATAACGGTCTGTATGACCAAAGAGGAATGTAAGATATTGCTTCCGTTCTTTCAGAAAGCATATAAGAGTGTAAAATCAAAATACGAAAAGTATAATGATATTCACAATGGAGGGGAGGCTACGGAAAGAGAAGAAAATCTTCTTATGAAATACTCTGAGCAGTTGGAAAGACTGGAGAGTGTTTTATCATCTATTGATGAAATTTTAAAATTGGACAGATATGAGTAAAAAAAGAACAATGCAAATAGATGTAATTGAGGAAGTAAAAGGAACTCAATTCATGCAATGCAAACTGTATATAGATGGCAATGCGAGTGTTATTCTTATGAATAAAATCGATTATGAAAGGCTGTTAAGCGATAGTTTTTTTGTGCGTGATGGTAAAAATCGGGATTCAGCCGGAGTGTTGAATACTACTAACACTTTTTTAGAAAAAGATTAATATTTAAAATTAATTCGATATGAGCAAATATCAAACAGAAGCTGGGATAGAATGTACTCCCGAAGAATGTAAGTTGATTGACTCTCTGAAACGACTTGCAAAAAAGTGGGAAAAGGATGGTAAGCGTCTTTGGCTGTATTCAGCCAGTGGTTCGCTTCATGTAATGATGCATGGAGATACAGACAATAATCCTACACCGGAATTTACGCAATATGGAGGTAGCAATATTGAAAATAGTGTAACTACTATTGATGGCATATTAAATGATGGTGGAGATTGGTAATTGACTAATAACGATATAGGTATGAATATAGATACTGAATTTAACGTAGAAGATAGCGTATGCTATCTGAGCGGGGATAACATTATCCATACAAGTATAAGCAAAATAATTATCGAAATATCCTATACTGATGATAGTTTTCTTATGGTTTATAAGCTGTCAGATGGGCTAAGTGTGCCCAGAAACAATTATCCACAATGGGGAAAAAGACTTTTTAGAGATAAGGATAGTTTAATGAGATATTTATCAGAATCGTAACGGAACAATGGACTAACAGGCAAGTCACCGCATTGTATGCAGGCTGGTGATACAGGTTCGAATCCTGTTTGTTTCACACTGAAAAAAAATTCTTAAAACGTATAATTATGGGAAGAATTGCCAGAAAAGGCTTTGAGTACTACAGGGCCGAAACGGACCGGTTCCGTGACATCAAGATCCGCAAGCTGAGAAAGGAACACAGCTGTGCCGGTTATGCGATATACCAGTATGTCCTGAATGAGATCTACCGTGTGGAAGGCTGTTATATCCGTTTCACACAGGACGAGCTGTTCGATTGTGCGGAATACTGGAACATGAGGGAAGAGGAGGTTCTCCGGATCATCAACTATTGTACGGAAACGGGGCTGTTCAATGCCGGAATCTGGAAACAGTACGGCATTCTGACAGGGCACTCCATCCAGATCCGATATGTGTCCATGTGTCACGCGGCCAAGCGCAAGACAGTCATTCCGGAAGAAATAAATCTTCTTTCCGAAGAAAAATCCTCCTTCCCGGTTTCCCGGGCACAGCTTCCTGTGGAAGCGGCGTCCGTTCCGATCTGTGGATCTGTGGCAGTCACCTCTGTTCCCTTCACGGAACCTTCAGAAGCGCCCGTTCCTTTGAAAGAGGGGATTCTTCCGGAAAAAACCGGATTTATTCCGGAAGAATCCGTGAATATTCCGGAAGCTTACAATATAAAGGAAAGAAAAGAAAACATATCATCCTCAAGCTCCTTTACATCCGTTCAGGAAAAGACGGATGAGGAGGACAATTCCATCCGGACTTTAAAATCCGATCTGGAATACCTGAACCTGAAGGATGACCAGATCCGCTGGGCGTGCATTCTGAAAGCCCGTTATCCGGCCATGCCCCTGGAGTACGCCATAGCCGCCGTCAAGGACAGCATCCGTAACGGTGACTACCGTTACAGTGTGGGCGGCTGCCTCACTCCGCTGATAGAGAACTATATCCGCAAGTACAACGCTGAATGTTCAGGAGAAAAGAGGCAGGACGGTTTCCGTGCCGCCCTTGAGCGTCTAGGCATTTCTCCGGCACAGCAGCATGAGATCCTGCATCTGTCCGCGGACTCCCCCCGTGTGCTGGAAGCCGCCCTGAAGGAAATCGAGCGCAGCAACGGGCGCATCAGGAGCCCGCTATGTTTTCTCAGGAGCAGGCTGACGTCCGTCCGGACCGCATGATATTTTGACATTAGTTAGTATGTGAAAGAACATTCCATCCTGCCGTCCCGCTGTGAAGCCGGTGCGGCAGGAACTTAAAAAAAACGAAAGATTATGAAATCACAGGAAGCCAATGCGATCCCCTTGCGGGAGATACTGGAAAAATACGGTCATGAACCGGTCAGGTCCTACCACGGCTATCTCATGTACAGCTCCCCTTTCAGAAATGAGGAGACCCCCAGCTTCATGGTGAACCTGCACACGAACAAATGGAAGGATTTCGGTGAGGACAGCTCGGGAGGTGTGGCTGACCTGGTCATGCGTCTGGAACGGTGCGATTTTCACTCCGCCATGCGGCGGATTGAAAAAAGCGACCTGTCCGCCCCGTCCGACCCCCTCCCTGTTCCGACTTCCGCCGGGGATGCCGGCACCAGCCCCAGACTGACTGTCGACAATATCAATCCCCTGACCAACAGGATGCTTCTGGAATACATGGGCCGGCGTGGAATTGATGCGGACATTGCAAAGGCATATTGCAAGGAAGCATACTACCATTTCAGCGGAAGGAAGGACAGGCGCTGTTTCGCCGTAGCTTTCCCCAATGACAAGGGAGGCATGGAGCTCAGGAATCCGATATTCAAGGGATGTGCCGGAGTAAAAGCCGTCACCTGTCTTGACAATGGAGGCGACCGTTGTGCCGTTTTCGAGGGATTCATGGATTTTCTCAGCTATCTCCAGTATGCCAGGGAACATCCCGGACTGCCGCCAATGAATTTCTGCATCCTGAACTCCACGGCCATGGCCGGCAGGTCCGGAGAGTTCCTTTCCCGGCACCGGCTGGTACATGCCTTTCTGGACAACGACAAGGCAGGCATGGACGCCCTGGACAAACTGGAGGGGAATCTTGGGAAGGATACGGTACTGGTCAATGAGTCCGTCCGGCTGTATCCCCGGCATAACGATTTCAACGAGTTCCTGCAAGCCTGTAAAAAAAAAGCAATGACTGCAGGAAATGAGATGTAATACAGCAAACAATATGAAAGAAGTATCAGAAAAGATAACGGAAAGAATCCGCAAGCTTATCCGGCTCAAAGAATCCGCCACACAGATCGGATCTGAAGGTGAAGCTCATGCGGCGGCAGCGGCGGTACACCGCCTGCTTATGGAATACAACCTCTCCCTGCTTGATCTTGCCGGTGAGAATCCACAAAACCGGCTGACAGCCTGCGAATCTGACAGAATCAGCTACAAGGATGCGGCCGGCAATATCTGGAAACGGGACCTGATGAGGGTCTTATGTGAATACAATTACTGCAAGATGCTGCTCTACGCGGGCACAACCCATATGGTGGTAATCGGGACAGAGGAAAATGCGGCAACTGTCATTGCGCTCTTTGACTACCTGCGTAAAACCTTCAGACGTCTGTCCGAAGAGAAGTATTCCGGGTATGCGCAAGGCAGACGCGGTTACTGGAGAACCGCCAAAGGTAAGAAGGACTATATCCGGTCTTATCTGGAAGGCTGCATACCCGGTTTACGCATGCAGCTGGAGAATTCCGGGCAGACGCCGCAGGAAACCGGCCTCATGATCTGTCACCAAAAACTGATAGACGACTATATGGGCAGGTTCAGGCTTGTCAGAAGAAAGCCTGTGGCGAACAGGCATAAGACGAACCACAAGGCTTATATGACCGGAGTTGATGACGGCCGCCATATAAGTCTGAGCAGACAATTGAAGGATAATACTCTTTTTTAAAAGGATAAAAATATGGGCTTTGTCAACAGACTGATCACATGGATCATGGACCGGCTTTCCGTGGAGGTCGATCCGGATGCCGAATGGTTTTAGCAGATCGTGAAAAGGATGGTTGCGGTTCATCCCCGTTCACTTGATTAAAAACACATAAACGAAAAAAATATGGAGATAAAAGGAAAAGTACTTACCCTCTTTCCGGTCAAGGAAGGAGTCGGAAAGACATCGGGCACTCCGTGGAAGTCCCGTGAGTTTGTGATAGAAACGCAAGACCAGTATCCGAAGAGGATCTGCCTGCAAGTGATGAATGCCAACATGGACCGTTTTCCCATGGAGGAGGGTATGGAGGTCAGTGTCAAATTTGACATTTCCGCCCGTGAACGGGACGGCCGTTACTTCAACACGCTGACGGCATGGGACATCACCGTGCTGAATTCCCGGCCGTCCAATCAGGAAGGAGAAAACAGATGAGAAAGAAATTCTTTTTTCTGGGGATATTGTTGGGCGTCTGCCTGGCATCCCCGGCCCAGTTCTATTCCGCACGTACCAACCTGATAGGGCTGGCAACGGGCAACATCAACCTGGAGGGGTCCATGACGCTGAACCGCCGATGGTCGCTTCATCTACCGGTCCAGTACAATCCCTTCGTCTTTAAGGATAACCGCCAGTTCCGCAACCTGACTGTCATGCCGGGCGTGCGCTACTGGTTCGTGGAGTCCTACTCCAATTTTTTTGTCGGGATGAACACCCTGGCAAGCGGCTATTCGATCGGCAGGATATGGAACAAGAAACGTTATGAGGGAGAAGGCTACGGCATCGGCCTCTCCATCGGCAAGGCCTACCCCCTGTCAAAAACATGGAACATAGAATGGGAACTCGGCGGCGCCGCGGTCTGGGCGAGGTACAACGAATACCGTTGCCGGGAATGCGGCGCCTTCCTGGGCAGAAAACACGGATGGTATCTGATACCTTCACGTGTGGCGTTGAACATGATATATCTTTTCTAAATGTACGGTCCTATGAAAAAAAGAAACATACCTGTAATCCTTTTACTTCCACTGCTGTCCTTATCCTGTTCCCTGTCCCACAAGATGGAAAGGAGCATCAGCAAGGTCGGTCTCTCACAGGCCGACAAGCGGCCTGCACCGGACACGACATGCTATTCCGTTCCCGAAAAAATCACCTGGAAGGACAGTTCGGGAGTGGAACATATTGTCACCATGGCCGAACGTGACAGCGTTACGGGTGAAGAGATGACCGTGTTGCAGCTGGACGAGGTGACCATTGTCGCGCGTAACAGGAACATCCCCGAGCGTGCCGGGAAAGTGAATCTGGATTTTGTCGTGACCGTTCCGGGCAGGCTGATAGATGACAAATGGCAGGTACAGCTGACCCCTGTGGCCTACAAGCGTGGCAGACGCATAGAACTGGAGAGGATCTTCCTATCCGGCGCCGACTTCGTCAAGCGGCAGAAAAAAGGATACGCGCAGTACCAGGCCTTCATAAACAGCATCATCCCGGATTCCGCCTATCTGAAAGAGATGTTCGACATGAAAGGCTACCGCCGTGCCATGGCCGAGCTGGAGGAGGAGTTCTACCAGGCATGGAAGCATGACTATATCGCCCGCGAGGAATGGATTGACTGGACTGAGAGATGGAACCGCCGTTACCAGCACTTCAACGCGAAGATGGAACGGAACCGCATGACCATCGCCGGCCACAACACCATCCTGTCCGTACTTCCCGCTTACTGGCTCCGCCGTGACCTGGACACCACGCTGATTCCGTCCCGCTACCGCATGTTATCGGAAGGCACCCCTCTGAAGGTACGCAGGGTGACGCCGGAAGATTCGGCGCGTATAGCGGAGAGATACTTCGATTACAAGCGCATTGCGGAGAACGAACGCAAACGTGACGCGGTGTCACGCAAATATGAGGAGCTGGTTCGTTTCCCTTACCAGGCCGCCCGTCTGGATACGGTCATCAGGAACAGGAACAATACCTTCAGCTATTATTACCGGCAGGAGATGGATGTTACCGATAACACGAAACGTATTGATCTGACAGTAGACGGAAGGATACTTGCCGTCAATGGCAGTTCCGCCAATTTACCGTCCTCGGATACCATTACCTATTATATAAGCAGTATGGTGCAGTTCCTGGACCATGCGCCCCGGTACAGGAAGGAGAAGATATACCGCAAGGCCACGGCCAATACGACCGCCTATATCAATTATCCGGCAGGCAGATACCTGTTTGACGAGGAATACGGGAACAACCGTTCCGAAATAGACAAAGTCCTGGAAGCGATCAACAAGCTGACCTATACCGGTGAGTTGGTGATGGACAGTATTGACATGACCGCCACCGCATCCCCGGAAGGCAGCGCGGCCGCGAACCGTATCCTGTCCAGGCAGCGTGCCGTTGCCTTGAAGGAGTACCTGTCCGGAAGGACGGATGACAGGACCGGTATCGACACCCTGATCCGTCCCCGGTGGATTGGCGAGGACTGGCAGCTTCTTGTCCGCAAGGTACAACAGGATACGGAAATGGATGACAGGTCAGCCGTTCTGGATATCATGTCCTCCGTAAAGGATCCGGACGCAAGGGAGGCCGGGATCCGGAAACGTTTTCCGGATGCCTACAAGCATATCAGGGAGAACTATTATCCTCTGGCACGTGCGGTGAACTTCGCATTCTACCTGCACCGCCGGGATATGATAGAGGAATTCAAATACACCACCGTCCTTGACTCGGCCTACATGCACGGTCTCGACCTGATGGATGACAGGCAGTACAAGGACGCACTGGTGATACTGTCGGACTATAACGACTACAACACGGCCATCTGCCTGATGTCACTGGGCTATGATGCACGGGCTGCCGGAATATTGGAATCCCTGCCGGAAAGTTCCAATGTGTGCTATCTGCTGTCCATCCTGTACAGCCGTCTGAAAGACGACGGCAAAGCCGTGTCCTCCTTCATGCGCTCACTGGAACTGGACAGTTCCAAAGCCTATCGCGGTCGTCTTGATCCGGAAATCAACCGGCTGATAACAACGTATAATTTAAACCTGTCGCAATATGAATAAAATAGTAAGAATTCTGCCCGGCATATTCCTGTCCCTGCTGTCACTTTCCTCTTGTGACGGCCTGTTCACCGAGGATTGTATCTACAAAGGATACCTGCACGCCCGTAACGGGTTCCATCACCCTTCCGATATGGGCACACCGGAACAGGCGGAGATGAACCTGATGGTTTTTCCGCTGACCGGTAACGGCGTGGCGGAATATGACAATCTTTCCATTCCTTTTAATGGAAGCGGTGATGCGTATGGGACCTTGCATATCGGGAGTTACGAGTTTCTCGCCTGCAACAAGGATGTCAACATCCTGGAGGATGCGGGCTCCGCCGCCACCGTCCGCCTGCGTGTTCCGACGGAACAGGGAAAGATCACGGCGGAGCAGGGATATGCGTATTCCTCTTCCGTGACCGGTACGGTCATGACTGACGACACCCTGCACGTCACCTGCGAGAGCAAACTGATGGTGCAGCGGATTGTCTTCAACATCACGGTGACGAATACGGGAATCCTGAAATATACCGGAATCACCGCCGAACTTGACGGCGTGACCACAAGCCGGTATGTACGTACAAGGGAAAAGGGAAGCGGTTTCGCCACCCTGCCTTTCACCGTCTCCCCTGAAAAGGAGAATTTCTTCCGGAAGGAAGTGCTGGTGTTCGGCATCAATACCGGGGTGAGCAATGTCATCCGTCTTCATCTGGACGGGGACATGCCCGTGGATGCGGATCTTGACCTGAGTGATGTGTTCAAGGACTTCACCGCTGACGGTATCAGTGTGGACATCACCGTCCGCGTATCCCCATCCCTACATACCGCATCCGCTTCCATCGAGGACTGGCAGAATGTGGAATGGGGCCAGGGAATAATTACTTATTAATACTGTTTTTTTATCATCAATTTAAAATTTTACAAAATGAAGAAAATGTTTTTGTTCGCAGCGTGTCTTGCCGTATTGGCATGCAGCTGTTCCGAGAATGAAGAAGGAACCGTCAAGGATGTCCGTGCCTCCTTGAAAATCAACGCCAACATCGGTGCTCCCGCTGTTTCCCGCGCGGAAAAGACCGCCTGGGAAGCCGGTGACAAGCTGGGTCTTTATGTCTGCAACGGTACTTTGGGCACTCCGTACAACCAGAATGCCGTCTATACCAACACCCCTTTCACCTATTCAGCTGCCGGATGGACTTCGGAAGAGATCCTGCTGGATGAGAACGAGGCGACGGTGTTCGCTTATTATCCGTATGATGCCACGCTGACCACCCCCTCCGCCCTTCCGGTGGACATCACCACCCAGACGGACCATCTGTACGGACAGGGCGACACCAAGGCGAGCATCCTGAACCGTAATGTGAACATCACGATGAAACATGCCCTTTCACAGGTCGTATTCCGCATGAAGAAAACGGAAGGATACAGACAGGAAGGCATCCTTACCGGAATCACACTGAAGAATGTCGGTTCCGCCACTCCGTTGTATACCCGTGCCACTATGGATATTTCAACAGGTTCCCTGACAAAAACGACGGCAGGCAATGTGGAATTCAGCGCCGGCGCCACTCTGACAGACAAGGCCGTATCCTTTTCATCCATTGTCGTTCCGGTTGATGCGACAGCGGGCAAGGATATGCAGGCCGTGTTCACCATTGACGGAAAGCAGCTGCAATTCACCTTCCCGGCCGGAACGAAATGGGAACGCTCTTACCGTAATATCTACGACATCGTACTGGGGAATAACGGTCTGGTCATCGGCGGTGCCGATGGCAGCGGTGTGACCATCGAACCCTGGACAGACGATGTGAAAGGTGAAATCCAGCTTGTACCTGTAATCTGACTTTAAGGGGCGGGAAGCCTTTCTTCCCGCCCTGTTACAAACCATATCGGGGCTGCCAATCCCCCATAATCAGACAAAACGATGAAAATGAAGAATATTTTAAACAGCCTTTTCCCCTGGCTGGCCATGACAACCCTCCTGTCCCTGCAGGGCTGTGAGAATGAGGAAGGCACCGCAATCCACAGCCGTGATACCGTGTCCTTTGAAATTGACGCAGGGGGAGCACGGGCAACCGAGACAACGTTTGAGACCGGGGATGCCATCGGCGTCTATGCGGCAGTACGCATGTCATCAGCGCCTGCAACCTTGAAAACGTCCGGAAACTATGCGGACAACAAGCGGTTCGTCTGGAACGGCTCGCAGTTCGTGGCGGACGGGGACGCCAACGAAATAGCCGCCGGCTATGAAACGGATTATTATGCCTATTACCCCTACAGGGAAGACATGGGCAATCCGTTGGATTATGATTTCAGCATACAGGGGGACCAGCGGGAAGGCATCACGCTTTCCGACTTCATGTATGCGGCCAACAGGAGCGGAACAACCGATAAGGTCATAACGCTCGCCTTCTCCCACCGGCTGTCCCGGCTGCAGGTCACTTATACGCCGGAAGCGGGAGAGGCACTTTCCGGCGTGACCATCCAAAGGGCCAAGGCTACAGCCAATATCAACCTGGGAACCGGCACCGCCAATACCCTTGGAGCCACCTCGGATATACGGATGTATAATGACGGCGGCACATTCACTGCGGTCATTCCGGCGCAGGACCGGGATGCCGACGGTACATTCCTTACCCTTTTATTTGCCGACGGCACAAAAAAGGACTACACCCTTACGGCAAAGAAAGAATTCCTTGCGGGGCATACTACCGTAATTCCGTTCATGGGTAAAGAGCTGCAGTATACCTTTACCGTCAGTCCGGAAACCATCGGCAGCAGCTATTCCGGCGGCATCTATAACTACGAAACGGTTTCAAACAAATATTATTCAATAAACGGGAAGCCATTGCCCGGCACTGAGAGTCCATTGGATTACACGGTTTCAACGACAGACGTCTGGATAACCCCGGACAAGGCGGGCAAAACAATAAAGGTGGCGGAAAACCTGAATACCGCTCCCCGAAACGGCAAGGTCCTGTTTACCCAGGCAGAATCCGGAAAGACTTACATCCTGCCGGTACAACAGTCCTCCGCTACCACGCGGCAGACCTTGCAAATCAGCACAACTGCGGGAAACATACCCGCTGCCGGAGGAAACAAGGCTGTCACAGCCGTTCTCAGCACTTATTATAACGACCACCGGGATCCTGATAAAAAAGAAAATGTAACGGTTTCCCTCAGTGGAACCGGGACGGGATTCAGCCTGTCCGGGAATCAGGTCCTGGCTGTCAACAATACTACGACAAATGCCAGAAGTATTACCGTAAAAGGCAGTTACAACGGCATAACATCGGATAACAGCCTGACCATAACACAGGATGCCGGTGCAAAACAATACGCATCCTGGAGCGACTGGAGTGTAACCGTATCGGCCAATCCGGAAACGGTTGCAAACACGGGAGGTACATCCGTCATCACGGCCGATGCAGCCCGTACCCGTGCGTGGACGTGGAACGGTGTCGGCGGTTCAGGAGGTACGGAAACAGACAGGGCCATACCGTCATTGTCGGCAGCCGGCAGCGGATTCAGCCTGTCCGGAACAACACTGACAGCAGGCAACAACACAACAACATCTGAAAGATCCTGTACAGTCACGGCAACCCATGCCGGTAAATCAGCGACCTGTACAGTCAAGCAGCCGGCCGGAACAACCGGTTACGGAGATTGGAAAGTAAACATATCCGCCAGTCCGACCACTATCGCGGCCGCCGGAGGAACGTCAACGCTGACCTGCTCGGCTGCGCGTGACGTATATACCAATGGGGTAAAGACCGGTACGGAAACCGCCACACCTGTCATCTCGGGCAGTGCAGCCGGATTCAGCCTGTCCGGAAAAACAGTCAGCGCCGGCAACAACACCTCAACAAGCACGCGAAGTATAACATATACGGCAACCCATGCCGGTAAATCAGCCAGCTGTACGATCACCCAGTCTGCAGGAAACAGGCAATATGCGTCATGGAGTGCCTGGAACGTGACAGTGTCAGCCAATCCGGCCACGATAGCCGCAAGCGGAGGCACATCCTCCATCAGCGCGGCGGCAACCCGTACCCGCACATGGACGTGGAACGGTGTCAGCGGTTCCGGCGGTACGGAAACAGACAGGGCCACACCGTCATTGTCGGCAGCCGGCAGCGGATTCAGCCTGTCCGGAACAACACTGACAGCAGGCAACAACACAACAGCGTCTGAAAGGTCCTGCACAGTCACGGCCACTTCAAACGGCAGGTCGGCCGCCTGTACGGTCAGACAGTCCGCCGGCAGTCAGACAACGGAGTACGGCAACTGGACCACGGGCTCATTGTCAGTGTCCGCCAGCCCGTCCGGTATCGGCTCATCCGGAGGCACAAGCCGCCTGAGTGCGACAGCATCACAAAGCCGTCCGAAATACACGAAGTGGAACGGCATAACAACAGGCACCACCACAGAATACCGGAGTGTGGATGTGAGCTCATCCGCCTCATGGTCAGGAAGCGCGTCGGGCTTCAGCCGGAGCGGCACGACTGTCACAGTGGCGGCCAATGGCAGCACTTCATCCCGCAATTGTACCTATACGGCAAGTTACGGAGGAAAATCAGGCCATGTGACAATCCATCAGGATGGAAAGCCCGCCGATGTAATCACCTACGGGTACATATTCACGCTCAGAGCCGTCAGCGGTGATGACGTCGTCTCCACCGGGGGAACCGTCACCTACAGTGTCACCTCACAGAAGATCACATACACCAACGGCAGCGAAACCTCCCGCAGCAATATCGGCTGGTCGGCTTCCGCCAACGTGTCCTGGATCAGTGCCGGCACAAACTCGGCAACCGTCAGTGAAAACCCGACAACTTCCGACCGTAGCGGCACGATTACGCTGACCCAGAACGAAAGCGGAAGGAAACTGTCAATCACTGTATACCAGGACAGAAAGGTATCGGTGGACATAAACTAAAAACTATAAATATGGATAAACCATTCAATCATCTCATTATTTGTCTGACGTTTGTAATGCCGGTTGCAGCCCTCAGCGGCTGCTCCGGCCCTAACGACAGTCCGGAGCAGGACGCCGTCATGTCCATCAGCTCCTGCACGGCACGTGGTGATGACGGGCAGGAAATGTCCGTCAGCGAGTTCGGCATGTTTGTAACGGATACGGCGGGAAACCTGTATCCGGACAACATCCGAGTCCTCAACCGGTCCGGGAAATGGACATTCGCGGAGATTTCCCTGTCGGACGGGGATAAAGGCATATATGCGTATTATCCTTACAACCCGTCCTTCAGCGGCGGAAAGATGGGCCTGGACGCAAGGAGCCAGACAGACTATCTGTATTCGGAAAGGACCATGGTGTCCGGGAACGCACCCTCCGCCTCCATCACCCTGTATCATCTTCTTTCGAAGGTGACTTTCAGAATGCCCGCCGCCGTCACCGCGGTCAGAGTGGCGGATTACAGCTACTCCGCTTCGTACAGTCTTCTGACGGGCTCACTGGAGATAAAACCGGAAAAAGGCACAATATCCTCCGGGACAGGAAGCCTGCTGCTCTATCCCGGTGACAGTCCGGCCATGCACGTGGCGCTGGTGGCCGGCGGACATCCATACGACTTCGTCATGCCGGCGGCGGCATTCCGATCCGGAAAGGAATATGTCTACACTTTGAAAACCGCCGGAAACGGGGTGGAGATAGAGGACATCACCATCACCGGCTGGCAGCCCGGAGGCAATTATGAAGGAACAATAACTGAAAAAGAACAAGAAAGGCAATGAAAAAGAAAATTTATACTTTATCCGTCCTGCTGGCGGCGGTTCTTCCGGCAGGGGCACAATCCATCAAAAGTGACATCAACACCGTCCTGAACGACATCGCACTGCCGGTTTTCCTCGGTGTGATGGTCATGGCGCTTGCCGTAGGCATAGGAAAGAACTGGAGACTCATCAATGACGAGAACAGCGAGGGCAACAAGAAACAGGGATGGATGAACGTCGCCTACATGGTCGGCTATGTCCTTATCGCGGTGACCGTCATCAGCTTCTGCGTGGGCAAGATAGCCGGTGTCAGCTTCTCAATCTGACCGCCATGGAGTACAAGGTGCGCAAAGGGATCGAGAACCCGTGCAAGATACACGGGCTGCTGGTACGCGACTTCTATCTGTTGCTCGGTTACGGCGGATTCGCCGTGGCCGTGCTCCTGCTGAACGTCAAGAGCTGGCTGGAGGACGGTACGACAGGCGGTGAAATGCTTTTCATATTCGTATTGCTTGTCGGATGTGGTCTGTTGTTGGCAAGGAAGTTCTATAAGAATGCCTCAAGGAAGAAGTACAGGCCGCCGCATTGGGAGAAGACGGTTACAAACCGTGATGTGAGAAATGCTTTAATGAAAAAACAGATAAACTATTGACAGTATGGAAAGTGTTAGAAACTGGCTGGAACAAACAATCGGAATGCCAATTGATTATATATGCATCATTATCATGGGGATGCTGACACTGCATGTTTTGATAAGAATTGCCATACATGGGAACATGGAGTTCTTAAAAAAGTATGGCAAGAGTGGCAATGATACCGAAAAAAAAATCAATGATCCCTCTAAAGAAAGGAACGACTCATCGTCTGCATGATTCAACTTTTTTTTTAAGGAGCTGCCAACAGTGTTTGCCCCCCAATGTAATCTTACCCAAACAAATCTTTGCAAACAGGAGAAGAATACTAAAGTAGGCAACACTTGAATATAGCACAAGAAACCTTGTCCAATAACAGGCCAAAGAAATCTGTATTCCTTTACTTTCGATCAGATAAAGGTAAATCAACTCCCCAAAAGCGAGAACAGGAATCGGAACGAATACAGCATATGGAGGTGGTTGTACCGGACAGGAAACAAGAGTGGTTAAACTGAGATATGCTCCGGCAGTTCCCGTAGCCAACATCAGTTGTACGACAAAAGTATAGCTACTGAAAGATGATATATACATAAACAAAAACGGATACACAATAATAGTGCAGGCGGCAAGGGAAACAATAGTATACCGTATGCCCCTTTCCATTTTTTGGTAGATATCTCCCAATTCATTTAACATATCATAAGACAGATCAAGTTAGACAATAATAGTGTTTGATTCCTGTGCAAAGATACAAATAACAACCGAATGGATAAAAAATAAACAAACAATAAGAAAATGGCAAACGAAGGATATTCCATACTGGATGTCATCAATGACGAATACGGTGTCATCCTTACCAGAAACGGCTGCGTGTCTGTAGCGTTCCGCATGTACAATCCGGAATGTTACAGCCTGCACCGTACCGACCTGGAGGAGCGCAACGCGCGTCTCTACCAGGCGTTCAAACACCTGCCCTCCGGCAGCTTCGTGCACAAGCAGGACGTGTTCCTTAAAAGGGAGTACGTTCATGAGCTGGAAGGGGACAGCTTCATCGACAAGGCGGAACAGAGGCATTTCTCCGGCCGTGAGTATCTGGAACATGACTGTCTTCTGATATTCACCCTGTCCGGCCTGTCCTCCCTGGCAGCCTCGTACAATGCCAACCCGTTCTCCTACCGGGAGAGGCTGCATGTGTCCGACCGGGAGAAACTCACCGAATTTCTGGAGGGGGTGAACTCCGCCATTGGTGTGATAAACAGTATCAGGGACACCCGTCTGGAAAGGATGGCCGCCGCCAGCCTGAGGGAGTATGTCATCCGGTACATCAACTTCTTCCCCCGGGCTGACTGCGACCGTGACATCCATTTCTCCGGAGAGATCACCGTCGACCGGGAGAAAGCGCGTTGCTATACCGTCTGTGACGGTGACTATCTGCCTGACCGCACCGTCAGAAGCGATGTGGAGGACACCACACTGCCCGTGTCCGGATGCAGCCTGTACATGGCGGAACTGGAAGGCCTGGGCGTGCACCTGCACTGCAACCATGCGGTCAACCAGATCCTCTATTTCGAGGGCTCGGAGAAACTTTATGAAGAGTTCTCCCGCCGTGTGGCGGTCTACCGCACCAACAAGGGATGGGACAGGGCCATGCTGGAGCCGAAGGCGGACGAGCTCGAGAACATGCAGAAGGAGATCATGGAGGAGAGGCAGCTCCTCTGCCGTGCCAATTTTTCCGTCATGATATGGGATGACAGCCCGGAACTGCTGGACCGGGCCGAGAAGAAACTGCGGGAATACCTGACCGTCTCGGACTTCAAATTCTATATACCGTCCTACGAGCATCTGGCCAACATATACCTGGCTTCGGTTCCCGGACAGGAGAAAGGGCTTGACAGCGGCTTCCTGTTCCTGACCCCGCTTTCCCTCGCGCTCTGTCTGTTCATCAACTACACGACATTCACCCCGGATGAGGAAGGGGTGTATTTCAATGACCGTATTTATCAGATACCTTTGAAAAAGGATATCTGGGACGCGAAGAAAAAACGCATACCGGCCCGCAACGGCATCGTGGTGGCATCCACCGGCGGCGGCAAGTCCGTGCTGACACTGAATATCGTGCAGCAGCTCATCGAGCAGGGCTATATCGTGGTGGTGGTGGAGTTCGGGTACTCTTTCGGACAGCTCTGCAAGCTTTATCCTGGAATCTCGCTGCATGTGGACTATGACGGGGAGACACCGCTGGGCCTGAATCCCTTCGATCTGGAGGGCCGTTCCCTTGACAACAACAAGATAGAGGTGCTATCGGGTATCGTGCAGCGTTTCTGGCGCCGCATGTTCGGGAAGGACGAGGAGGAGCAGTCCGTAGCCCTCACAAAATTCATCCAGGATTATTACGCCACCTGCCTGCCGCCCCATTCCTTTCCCTCTTTCTACCGCCACGTGACGGAGCATTATGAGGATATTTGCCGGCGGAAGGACGTAGACCCCAATTATTTTGACCTGTCCTCCTTCCGTCTCATATGCAGCGAGTTCCTTCCCGGTGAACGGTATGCCAATGTATGCAGGACCGACGGAGTGCCCGATTTCGGGAACAGGCGGCTGGTCGTGTTCGAGCTGACGCAGATCAAACAGGACAAGTTCCTCTCCGACCTGGTCATGGCCCTGATCTTCGACGTGATTCATGACAAGATCCTTTCCGACCGGACCAGAAGGGGAATGATCATTTTTGACGAGTATGCCGAAACGGCGCAGATGAAGTCCAGAGGCGAGGATATCAGCATACATTCCGCAGTCGCCTTCTGCTACCAGAAGATACGCAAGGAGAACGGTGCGGTGATGACCATCGTCCAGAGTCCCGACCAGCTTCCCGATGACGAATTTACCAAAGGCATGATCACCAATACCCAGCTGCTGTACATCCTTCCCACAACGGATGTGGTATACAGGGCCGTGGAGAAAAGGTTCGAGATGGGGGGCGACCCCGCCCAGTGCAACATGATGCGGTCCATCCGCAACGACTTTTCCGGGGAGCGTCCGCATTCCGAGTGCTTCATCCGCTTCACCGGCGGCCAGGGGAGGTATGCGGTGGTGGTGCGCAACGAACTGAGCCGGGAGAAGTTCCTCGCCTTCCAGACCGACGGGGAGACATGGGCTGAGATTGACGACTATTCCAGGACCATGCCGATGGAGGAAGCGATAGGCAGATACATGGAGAGACACCCGTCAAAGGACAGGAAATGAAAGGAGACCGTATGGAAAAAGGATTAAAGGGATACAGGCCGCTTCTGCTTCTGCTCCTGTGCGGCGGAATGACCTTGAAGGCTGCCGCACAGGCGGCGATTACCGACCCTCTCAACACCGCCCAGAGCACACTGACCGCGGGAAATACCGCAGCAACGGTGAAACAGGTGACGGAATCGGTGAACAGGCTCCAGACCGCCCTGGACTATGTCCAGAAGAGGTGTCCGCCACCGTCAGACGCGCACGGATGTTCACGGACCTGATAGACCGGCAGAACCGGTTGAACAGCAACTGCCTCAGGACGCTGGAAGAGGCGGAGAAGATGGACATGAAGGGGCTGCCGGGCATCACTTCGGCCGTGCAGGACGTGGTGGCGAACAACGCCGCCATCATCTCCCTGACCATGGACATACTCGGCAGTGACCTGAAAATGAACGACAGCGGACGGATAAAGCATCTGAGAAAGTGTCTGGAAAAGCTGAGGGAGCAGGAGGCGGGACTGTCCGCCATCCGTCAGACCATCTCCCGTACACGGACAATCAGACGGAATTTGGGACTTGTAACAAAATAGGAATCAGAACAAAGGAGGAATATCATGAGATTGCTTTCAATTTTTTTCTTTTTTACAGGAATGTCGCTGCATTGCGTGACGGCGGGAGCCCAGTGGGTGGTCACCGACCCCGGCAATACGGCACAGGGAATCATCAATGCCGCCAATACGGCCAGTACGGTGAAGCAGACGGTGGAACAGGTGAACAGGCTCCAGACCGCCCTGGACTATGTCCAGAAGGTGTCCGCCACCGTCAGACGCGCACGGATGTTCACGGACCTGATAGACCGGCAGAACCGGTTGAACAGCAACTGCCTCAGGACGCTGGAAGAGGCGGAGAAGATGGACATGAAGGAGCTACCGAGCATCACTTCGGCCGTGCAGGACGTGGTGGCGAATAACGCCGCCATCATCTCCCTGACCGGGGATATACTCAGCAGTGACCTGAAAATGAACGACAGCGAACGGATGGAGCAGCTCGACGGATGTCTTCAGGAAGTCCGTCGCCAGGAGGCTTCACTGGGCACCATCAGACAGATCATGTCACATATGCGTACCATCAGACGGAATTTGGGGCTTGTAACGGAATAGGAATATGGCATCAATAACAGAAATATCGGTCGAGCATATCCACAATGCTTATGAAAGTATCCGGGGGAACATCGCCGTGGAAGCCTTCTATGCGGTAGTGACGGGATTCATGGCTGTCACGCTCATCCACCGTCTGTATACGGTATACCGGGAGGTGCAGTCCAACGAGGACGGCACGCCCACCATGAAGGATTACATGAACCTGGTGTGGCAGTATGTATTCTGCATAGCCGCCGTCGCACTGTTCCCCGTGCTGCTGGAAGCCCTGGAAACGGTGTTCGGCAAACTGATGGACGATCTGCAGGCCGGATTCGGCGGAAAGGTCTATGATGTGGCCGACCTGTTCCAGAAACCGATAATCGCACAGTTCGAGAAACAGTTCAGCGACATGTCGGTAATGGATGTTGCCGGCGTGTTGCTCAATCCAATCGGCAGTTCGTTCGATTATCTGCTGGCGTATGTGGCCGGCGTCATAGCCGCCCCTTTCTACATGTACGCGCAGACCCTGTTCATAGTCGGCAGATACATGTTCCTGCTCCTGCTGGAACTTATATCCCCTGTGGCGATAGCCTGTTTCTACAACGAGAGTACCCGGACGTATTTCTATACGTGGTGCAAGAACCTGCTGGTCTGTTATCTGATGGTACCGGCCTTCATCCTTGCCAGCAAGTTTTCGGACGCCATCGTCTGCGAGTATGTCATGAACACCTCGTGGAATGTCGTCCTGCAGGTGTTGTTCTCCCTTGCGTTGAAACTGTCCCTGCTGGCGATTGTGAGAGGCAGGATCCATAACCTTTTTTAAAACAACGGAAGAATATGAAAATGGATATAAAGAATATGGTGAGGGACTTCGCCTCACTGGGAGAGGCCAAGAAGCGGTCCTCCGTCTATGTCAAGGCGGTCAGCCTGTTGTGTGCGGCCATCGTCGCCCTGGTGCTGTTCTTCATGAACATGACCGTCCGCGGAGTGACGGACAGGATCCTTGTCGTGAATACCGGCGGAGAGTTCCTGCAATTGAAGTCCATGGAAACGGACAAGTTATACGAGACCCTGTTGAAGGCCCACTGCAACGCGGTGGCCTATTATGTAAACTCTTTCGACAGGATGAGCATCTCCGGAAACCAGGCGCAGGCCGTGTTTCTGGTGGAGAAATCCGAGCTGAACGCCATCTGGAACAAATACCTGAACGACCGCGCCTATGCCGACGCGGCGGACAGGGGTGTCATCTACAAGTGCGTGTTTGAGAAGCTGCACAGGGTCGGGATACGTGATGACGGTTACAACGTGCTGTTCACCTCCATCCTGTCCATCCATGATGCCGGCGGGGTCAAACGTATAAGGATATACAGCCGGGGCGACGCCATACGCACCACCCCGTCCTATCCGGAGAATGTGACAGGCTTCTTCTTCCGGAACTATACACAGGAATACGAGCTGTTGGATACCTCGGATGGAAACAAAGAAAGGAATTGAATAAAACAGAAGAACATGAAGAAGACTCAAGTAATCATTGTCAGCGTGTTCGGGCTGCTTGTCCTTCTTGTCATCTGGACAATCTCCGCGATGAAAGGAAAGGAAGAGAATCAGAACACCGTCCGTCTTAGCACGGACAACAAGGATGTGACCATTACGGATGTGAAGGCCCAGCTCGAGCGTACCCCCCTGCGCAAGCAGGCGGAGGGACAGGGCGGGGACAATCCGGTGGACATAGAGCGTATGCGTCAACTCATCATCAACAGTGAGATGCCGCCGGAAGAGGAATACGGGCGGAAGGCGGATACCGCCTCCTATATCCTTCCCACACAAGAGAACCTGGACAGTATCACCCGTGAACTGCGGAAGAAGAAAAAAAGGAAACAGGAGAAAAAGAAGGTGGAGAAGAAGGAAGAGACAAGGGAAGCCCCTGAGGCAAGGACAAGATTCAACACGGTCGCCTTGCACAAGAGCAGCAGGCGGAACGCCATCCGCGCGTACGTGCATTCCGACCAGGTCGTGATGGCCGGATCCACGCTGAAGATGCGTCTGGGTGAGGACTGTCTCACCGATGACGGCCGTCGGGTGAGGAAGGACTCGCCGGTGTACGGGGAAGTGAGGAAGATAGACGGCGAAAGGGTCATTGTGGAGATCAGGACAGTCAATGTGGCCGGGAACATACTTCCGTTTAAAAAAGAAGTATATTCTTCAGACGCAATGGAAGGTATCTATGTACCGGGGAACGCAAAGGCGGAAATCAACAAGGATGCCACGGCCGGGGCGATGGACGGGACAAATCCGCAGATAACCGGAGGCCTGGACATGGGCAGCCAGCTTATTGCCGGAGGCGTGAACGGTGTGGTGAACGCCACCAAGCAGGCCGCAAGCAAGAATATCAAGAAAGTGAAGGTCACCATCAAGACCAACTATGCCGTGTTTCTGATGGAGAAAAAAGAACCGGGGGAAAGCTGACCGGAAACGGCATATTGAAACATTAAAATAGTGTGTATTCACGCCACGAACAGTCAGGGCAAAGAAGTGATGAAAAGGCATCTGTGGATGAGAAGCAAAAGTCCCGGATAATGGTCCGGAACCTGAAAAGTAAACAATAAATAAAAACAAAAATTATACAATGGAAACCATACAGGAAATCCATCACGAATCAAATTCTAAAGCCGGATGCAAAGATAAACATCAAACTATTAAAATATAATTTATCAAGATATGAGACAAAACAGAATTTACATCACAGGAATACTTCTCCTGTTTGCTTTTTTATCAGGAAGAGCCCAGCAGCCCCGTATTGACGAACTGGAGTGCAGAAACCTGAAGATCGGTTATGAGAAGACGCTCCATATGATATTCCCCACTCCCGTGAAATACCTGAACATGGGGGATGAGAACATCATAGGGGAAGTCATACAGGTATGTCCGTCCGTCATCCGGCTGAAATCAACGGTAAGGGATTTCAAAGGAGAGACCAACCTGTCGGTTGTTACGGAGGACAGCAGGTATTACACCTATTGCATATCCTTCGACGAGGGAGCGCAGGCTGTCTACAAGGAGGGCGGTACCATGCCGGAAACGGCGGTTCTTCCGGTTTCTGACGAGAAACTGACCCATGTGATCTATCCGGAAAAAATCGTGTATGTGGATTTCGGAAACACCACCGTACAGGTGGAGAAAGCGGAGAATGTGAACAATATTGTCGCACTCAGGGCCGTGTCGCCGTTTGCCCTGCAGACCAACCTTACAGCCATCACCGAAAGCGGCAGGTTCTATACGTTTGACCTGCGGTATGCGCCCGGATGTGAGAGATTTTCCTTCATTGTGGACAAACAGGACACCAAAAAGAAGCAGGTGGCCATACTGGAGGGAAGAGAGCGGAATACCCGGCAGAAAGCACTGCTTGAAAAAGAGATATCACGGAGGCCGAAGCTGCTGACCAATATCAGGGACGAGGTGGCCGGCATGAGATTCTGCGTGACCAATATCTTTGTGGACAATGATATCCTGCTGTTCCGCTTCGGGCTGCACAACCGTTCCCAGATCGGCTATACCATAGACTTCATCCGTTTTTATATACAGGATGCGAAAAAACGGAAAAAGACCGCCGTCCAGCAGCTGGAGCAGCAGCCCCTCTTCTCTTTCAACCGTCCGGAGGAGGTGGCTGCGCTTTCCTCATGTGACTTTACGGTCGCCCTTCCGAAATTCACCATACCGGACAAGAAGGTGCTCATCATAGAGATACAGGAGAGAAACGGGGGAAGACATTTCTATTACAAATTGAAGAACAAACAGCTGATCAATGCGGAGATACTGTTCCCGGAGATTGTAGGAAAACCATAAAGGATACCACATGATAACGAAACTAGTTCTGTTCCTATGCCTCTTCTGTCCGGTACCTGATAAGGAAAGGGCCATATTGGAGGACGCACTCTCCCGGTGTTCCAGTCTTGAGCGCATCGGGGAGATCATGGACATCGTGGAGAGGCATCATCTGGAATACAGGATACCGGTACATCCCCCTGTACATCGGTTCCACCGTATCAGTTCCGCCTACGGATGGAGGAGCGACCCGGTTACCGGACAGCGCAGGTTCCATTCAGGAGTGGATATTGCGGCGGAACTTGCATCGACCGTGCATGCCGCAGCTGATGGAAAAGTCATATACTCAGGAAGAAAGGGAGGATATGGATACTGTGTGATGATACGCCATGCCTATGGTTTTGTGACCCTGTACGGGCACTTGTCCGCCTGTTATGTTCCGGAAGGTGAAGAGGTCAGGAGTGGCAAAGTGATCGGATTCATCGGATCAAGCGGAAAAAGCACGGGAAACCATCTGCATTATGAGGTGAGAAAGTACGGAAGGCCGGTCAGGCCATACATCAGAAAAAGAAGAGGATTATGAGAATACTGGACTACATGGAAAGATTACAGACACTGACCCGTCTGCTGAAAAAAGAACATACAGGAAGTCTTACGCAAATGGCCAGGAATATGGGAGTGCATCGTCTTACCGTCTATAATTACATGAATGAGCTCCGGGCCATGGGGGCTGAGATAGAATATGACAAAAAAAAGAATACATATTATCTCAAGAAATCATTTAATATCCAACTGATAATTAGCAGTTGAAAAATGGTCTGAGTATAAAAACGTTATACTGCTTCCCACTTACATTTGCATATTAAAAACTATCAAAATACAATTTATGAAAACAAATCATTTACATTACATTGTGCTGCTGGCAACCATCTTCTTAGGCTGCTCATGCAGTGAAGAAATTGAAAAAGAGCTCACAACCGGAAAGACCGCAGTGACTATCGAGGTTGACGGAGAAGAGGATGCGGACTCACGTACCGTATCGTTTACCGGTGGTACCGCTTATGGAGAGGGACTTTATGATGGTGAAGCAAAACCCACGGTAGGTGCTGAAGCCTCTGACGGATATGAGATAGACTATTTCTACGGGGGACCGTCAGATGCCCCCCAAAAGTACAATTATACAGGCAGTGGAAGTTCTGTATCATATAAAGTTCCTCTCCAGGGCAAGGATCATAAATTCAAGTGCAAGTTCAAGGAAAAGAAACGTACTTTGACCCTGACTGCCAATCCGACCTCCGGAGGAACTGTTACCGGAGGGGGAACATACAAAGTAAAAACCAATATCTCCATCACCGCTGTTGCAAAATCCGGATACACATTTTCCGGATGGACTGTGACTAAAGGAGATGCAAAAATTATGAATGCCTCCTCAGCCAGCACCACTGTGCAGTTGCAAAGTTCGAACAGTACTTTGCAGGCGAACTTTAAACAATCTGTTACGATTATAAATGTCTCTTTCAAAGATGAAGTTTTAATGGGACAATTAACCAGATCTGTTTCTGTTACCTCAGGTCATTCAGCGACTTACACTGTTTATGGTGTTGAAATCACAGAACGGGAAGATGATAGAGGAAATTACGACTCTTGGGAGGAAAATTACACCTTTGCAGTCACATCGGGATCTCCGGCATCACGATTGGATAGTTATGACAGATATAACGGTGAGGTGTCTGAGAGCATGACCAGCAAAGAAAAATCATTCACTTTGGTTGTGGATGGTGTCACTGTTTGCTCCAATGAACCTATTTCAAATGTTGGCAAAGTTGATAAGGTAATTGGAAACTATAGGTATATTTTTTGATTTAATTTCGCATTACAGATGAGGGTATGTCAGTGTTTTGACACCTCATCTTTCTCTGCCAAACTATTGGATACTTAAAATAGATTTTCACAATGTACTGGCAGTTATGAACGGCAACATAAAAATTAAA
>ERZ857801.1431-NODE-1431-length-25149-cov-3.765840_pt1 | contig 25149 bp, 22 predicted proteins | sample MGYA00519762_ERZ857801 | MGnify/ENA primary metagenome ERZ857801 (study PRJEB31778, sample SAMEA3449368) | human gut metagenome | biome: human gut; feature: human-associated habitat; material: faeces | place: United Kingdom | collected 2010/2012 ...
TATTTTACATCCATTTTACACAGACCTGCATATGGATTTTACCATCATGAAATAAACTAAGGCCATAAGTTAAGAATAAATATAAGGTATGTAAAAGGAGTCACAAAATGAAAAAGATTATCAGTACAATCGCATTGGCAACATCTATTGGCGCTGTATTCGCAGGCTGTGGAGCAGGAGCTTCAGACAACAGCACAGGAAATGCAGGCGGAACAGTAACAACAGATGGTTCAACTTCAATGAGTAAGGTAATTGGTGCTTTAAGTGAGGCTTATGAATCAGATACAGGCGTTACAGTAACATACAACGCTACAGGTTCAGGATCAGGTATCCAGGCTGTACAGGAAGGAAGATGTGACATCGGACTTTCAAGCCGTTCATTAAAGGATGAAGAAAAAGCAAAGGGCCTTGAAGAAACAACTCTTGCTCTTGATGGTATTGCATTAGTAGTGAACCCTGAAAACCCTGTATCAGACTTAGATTTAGAAACAATCAGCAAGATTTATACAGGCGAAATCAGCAACTGGAAGGATGTTGGTGGAAATGATTCAGATATCGTTCTTATCGGTCGTGAAGCAGGTAGTGGAACAAGAGATGGTTTCGAATCTATTACATATACAACAGATAAGTGCCAGTATCGTCAGGAGTTAACATCTACAGGTGATGTTATCGCAACAGTAGCAAGCAACCCTAACGCAATCGGTTATGCATCATTATCAGCAGTTAAGGATAGTGTAAAGGCACTTAAGGTTGCAGGTGTAGCTCCATCAGAGGAAACCGTTAAGGATGGCAGCTACGTTGTACAGCGTCCATTCGTACTTGTAACTGTAAAGGACAAAGCTTTATCAGAAAATGCTAAGAAGTTCATGGAATTTGTTACTTCAAAATCCGCCAATGACATTATAAGCGGTGCAGGTGTGGTTCCTGCTAATTAATAACTGCAAGCGGCGGAAGTTAAATTCCGTCGCTTATTAAATTGAGGTCGTATTATGAAGAAAAAGAAATTATTTGAAAATGTCGCACACGGTATTTTTCTTATACTCGGAACAATAACTGTAGGCTTTGTTCTTGTTATAACAATATATCTTATAGTTTCAGGTATTCCTGCAATTGCAGAAATCGGATTATTTAACTTCCTTTTTGGTCAGGAGTGGGCGTCAACTGCTGCAGAACCTAAATTTGGAATCTTACCATTCATATTATCGAGTGTATACGGTATGGGAGGAGCAATCCTTATTGGTGTACCAATAGGATTCTTCACTGCAGTATTCCTTTCAAAGGTAGCCAATAAAAAGGTAAAAGCCGTAGTAGGTGCAGCTGTAAATCTTCTCGCCGGCATTCCTTCCGTTGTATACGGTCTTGTAGGTATGCTTGTTCTTGTACCGGGAATCAGAATTTTATTTAACTTACCGGATGGAGCGAGTCTTCTTGCATCAATTATCGTATTGGCCGTAATGATTCTTCCTAGCATTATTAAAATGTCAATGACAGCACTTGATGCTGTGCCAAGAGAATATGAGGAAGGTTCACTTGCTCTTGGAGCAACTACAACAGAGACATATTTCAAGGTTTCCGTACCTGCTGCCAAGAGTGGTATTGCAGCGGCTGTAGTACTTGGTGTAGGACGAGCAATTGGTGAGACAATGGCGGTTATCATGGTAGCGGGAAATGTTGCTAATATGCCTACATTATTCGGTAGTGTTCGTTTTCTTACAACAGCTGTTGCCAGTGAAATGTCTTATTCAAGTCCGGGAAGCTTACAGAGAAACGCATTATTTTCAATAGCTCTTGTGCTTTTCTTATTTATTATGCTTATTAATGCAACGCTTAATTTTCTTCTGAAGAGAGATAAGGAGAAATAATATGAATAGAAAGAGAAAAACGTATATTGCCTCCATGCGTGGACTGATGATCGTATCAACCATAATTACGGTGGCATTAGCGCTTTTTATACTTATATATGTATTTGCAAAGGGTATTCCTAACATAAACTGGGAATTACTTTCTACAAAACCGAGTTATTCAGCAGATAGAATAGGTATTTTGCCGGATATTCTCAACACAATATACATTTTGCTTGCCACACTTCTTATAGTTATTCCGCTCGGTGTTGGAGCTGCAATTTACCTTACGGAATATGCAAAGAATAAAAAAATAGTTGCCATAATCGAATATGCAGCGGAAACATTATCAGGTATTCCTTCAATCATTTATGGACTTGTTGGTATGCTCCTCTTTTCAAATAACTTTGGTACAAGTCTTATTGCAGGTTCATTAACTCTTGTAATTATGAATCTCCCTACAATAATGAGAACTACTCAGGAAAGTCTTAAGACTGTTCCTCAGAGTTACAGAGAGGGTGCATTTGGACTTGGTGCCGGAAAATGGCGCGTTATCCGTACGGTTGTACTTCCTGGATGCGTTGACGGTGTAATAACAGGATGTATTTTATCAGCAGGTCGTATTATTGGTGAGTCTGCGGCATTGCTTTTCACAGCAGGTTTTGCACATGCCATACATGGTGTGCTTTCTGGACTTGCTTCACCGGGAGCAACATTAACAGTTGCACTTTATGTCTATGCAAAAGAAGAAGGTGAATTCGGAATTGCATTTGCCATTGCAGCAATACTTATGATCTTAATGTTGCTTATAAACTTATCAGCAAGTTTAGTAGGAAAACATTTCGCCAAAAGGAGAAAAGTATGAGTGATGTAATAACTGTCAAGGATTTATGCCTTTGGTACGGTGAAAACCAGGCTTTAAAAAATATAAATATCAATATACCGGAAAAAAGCATTACTGCATTTATCGGACCTTCAGGATGTGGAAAGTCAACATTTCTTAAGACTCTTAACAGAATGAATGACCTTGTGGGAAATGTTAAAATCACAGGTGAGGTTTGTTACGAGGGTAAGAATATTTACGATAAGGATGTGGATGTTAACGAATTAAGAAAAGACGTAGGTATGGTATTCCAAAGACCTAATCCATTTCCTATGAGTATCTACGACAACATAGCGTATGGTCCAAGAACACACGGAATAACTAACAGAGTAAAGTTAGATGAAATAGTGGAAAAGGCTTTAAGAGACGCTGCCATCTGGGATGAGGTAAAGGACAGGCTTAAGAAAAGTGCCCTTGGACTTTCAGGTGGTCAGCAGCAGAGACTCTGTATTGCACGTGCTCTTGCCGTAGGTCCAAAGGTACTTCTTATGGATGAACCTACTTCTGCACTTGATCCTATTTCAACTTCAAGAATAGAAGAACTCACATTGCAGCTGAAAAAAGATTACACTATAATTATGGTAACTCATAATATGCAGCAGGCAGTTCGTATTTCAGACTATACTGCATTCTTCCTTCTTGGAGATTTAATCGAATTTGATAGTACTGAAAAATTATTCTCACAGCCAAGTGAGAAGAAAACAGAGGATTATATTACAGGAAGGTTTGGTTAATTATGAGAAATAAATTTGATGTACAGTTGCATAATCTTAATGATGAAATGATTAAAATGGGAAAATTATGTGAGCAGGCTATAGCTGCTGCAATTAAAATGGCAATGGACCATGCCAATGAGGAATTAAAGGCAGAAGTTCTTGATACGGATGCTGAAATTGACAGAAAAGAAAGAGTTATTGAAAATATCTGTATGAAGCTTTTACTTAGACAACAGCCGGTAGCAAGGGATTTAAGAGTGATTTCCTCAGCCCTTAAAATGATATCGGACATGGAGAGAATTGGTGATCAGGCATCAGACATAGTGGAACTTGCCAAATACATAAAGGACAGCAATTTAAAATATCAGGTACATTTAAATGATATGGCAAATGAGGTTATTAAAATGGTAACTTTAAGTGTTGATTCCTTTGTAAGCAAAGACTTAGATAAGGCAAAAAGTGTTATTTTAAGTGATGATGTAGTTGATAACTATTTTGATGAAATAAAAAAAGAACTTATTTCTAAAATTGCTGAAGATACTGAAGGTGGAGAGGAATGTATTGACACTCTTATGATTGCCAAGTATTTGGAAAGAATTGGTGACCATGCCACAAATATTGCCGGATGGGTAGAATACTCCATTTTAGGAACTCATTATGAAGGTGAATAATTAATTTATAATTTGACCTAAAATTTACATAGGATTAACTTAAAAATTACAAAAGAGGATTATTCTGGAATAAAGGAGGACGGTAAGATGGTATATTTAGTCGAAGATGACAGCAGTATAAGAGAACTGGTTGTATATACATTAAATAGTACAGGAATACAGGCAGAAGGCTTTGAAAAACCATCGGATTTCTGGAAAGCCTTAAATACAAAAATGCCGTCGTTGGTTATTCTGGATGTGATGCTTCCGGAAGAAAGCGGTATAGAGATACTTCAAAAACTGAGAAAAAATCCCATGACGGAAAGGGTTCCGGTAATTATGGCAACAGCCAAAACCAGTGAATATGATAAAATAAACGGTTTAGAAAGTGGAGCTGATGATTACATTGCAAAACCTTTTAGCATGATGGAAATGGTAGCAAGGGTTAAGGCACTTCTAAGAAGGTCGGAATTTAACAGCTATCAGTCAGATTACACAATAGACAATCTATATGTGTGTCCGGCAAAGCATATAGTAAAGGTGGATGGTAAGGAAGTAATTCTTACTTTAAAGGAATTTGAAATGTTATGTCTTTTAATAAAAAACAAAGGAATTGTCCTTACAAGAGATCAGCTTTTAAATAAAATATGGGGTTACTCATTTGACGGAGAAAGTAGAACAGTAGACGTACATATTCGTACATTGCGCCAGAAACTAACCACTGCAGGCAATGTAATAAAGACTATACGTGGTGTAGGATATAAAATAAGTAATAGTTAAGAGGAATAAAAATGATAAGAATAAAGAAAATGAGCAAAAGGATTTTTCTTAATATGTTTATCATTTCTTCTGTTGTAATAGCATTAACTACCATTCTAACTGTAGTAATCGTTTACAAAAGTTTTTCAAATCAAAATATTGCAGCCTTAAAGGGCGAATTAACGGCCACATCAAGCGGAGTAGAACTGAATGGTGTGGCCTTTTTGAAATCTTTAAGTGTAAAACACAGAATAACGTTAGTAGATAGTTCCGGCAAGGTGTTATTTGACAATAGAAATGATATTAACAGTTTAGGAAATCATAATGACAGGGAAGAAATAAGGGAAGCAAGAGAAAATGGTACAGGTTATTCTGAAAGATACTCTGATACACTATCAAGGAAAACAATAAATGTAACAAAGCTTCTTAATAACGGAGATGTACTAAGATTGTCGAAGGATATGTCTACAGTGTGGTCAACACTTATGGATACAATATTTCCCATGATATGTGTTATGGTTTTTGCCATTCTTATAGCGGCATATATGGCAGGAAGGGTTTCAAAGGCAGTAACCACACCAATAAATCAAATCGATTTAAATGAACCTGACAGGGAAAAGATATATGATGAAATTGAACCTTTAATAGATAAAATCATAAAGCAAAACAATCAGATAGATAAACAGATAGAGCAGCTTAACATGGAACATGAAAAGCAGGATAATTTAAGGCGGGATTTTACTGCCAATGTATCCCATGAATTAAAAACACCTCTTACTTCCATATCCGGCTTTGCGGAAATAATTCAAAACGGAATGGTGAAAGAGGAGGATATTACAAGATTTGCAGGAAAAATACATTCAGAGGCGCAAAGATTAATTATTTTAGTTGGTGATATTATTAAGCTTTCCCAATTAGATGGCAAGGATATTGCCGTGAAAATGGAACCAATTGATTTATATGAAACAAGTCAGGCAGTTATGGGACATTTAGAGGCGGCAGCGGAAAAGAGAAATATCAAAATGTTTCTTTCAGGAAAGCATCTGGTAATTACCGGGGCAGAGCAGATTATTGAGGAAATGATATTTAATCTGATTGACAATGCCATAAAATATAATAAAACCGGTGGAAAAATCTATGTGAATATTTTAAAAAATGACGATGGAATAAATTTGTCGGTGGAAGATACGGGAATTGGAATAAAAGACGAGGATATCGGGAGAATATTTGAAAGATTTTACCGGGCAGACAAAAGTCATTCTAAGGAAATAGGTGGAACAGGACTGGGGCTTTCCATTGTAAAGCATGGCGCCAATTTTCATAATGCCAAGGTTTTTGTTAAGAGCAAATACAAAGAAGGAACAAAAATCACCATTTTATTCTAAATTTTTCGCAAATTTAACTTAGATTTTACATTACAAATAATTACAATTTACAAGGCACCTATACTATAAAATTAAAGAAACAAAAAGAAACCAAATATTTTATAGTGGAGGGAAAAATGAACATATTTAATTTTTTATCGCTAATAGGTGGTCTGGCACTATTTCTTTATGGAATGAACATTATGGGAGAAGCCTTAGAGAAGCGTGCCGGTAATCAGTTAAAGTCAATTTTGGAAAAACTCACATCCAGCAGATGGAAGGGATTCCTTCTTGGAGCAGGGGTGACTGCCATAATACAAAGTTCATCAGCCACTACTGTTATGGTAGTAGGATTTGTAAACTCAGGTATTATGACACTTAAACAGGCTATTGGAATAATAATGGGAGCCAACGTTGGTACAACCATTACAGCCTGGATATTAAGCCTTACGGGAATTACCAGTGACAACATTTTAGTAAGCCTTTTAAAGCCAACATCATTTACACCGATTTTGGCAATGGTTGGAATAATTCTTGTAATGGGAAAGAAAAATTCAAAAAATGCTGATTTAGGAAACATATTATTAGGATTTGCAGTGCTTATGTTTGGAATGGAGGCAATGTCATCGGCAGTAAGTCCTCTTAGGGATGTCCCCCAGTTTCAACATATTCTTACAATGTTTAGCAATCCTGTATTAGGTGTGTTAGCAGGAGCTGCCCTTACTGCAATTATACAAAGTTCATCAGCATCAGTTGGTATTTTGCAGGCATTAGCATCTACAGGAGCAGTAAGCTATGGCAGTGCCATTCCTATTATAATGGGACAGAACATCGGAACATGTGTTACTGCAATGATTTCTTCTGTTGGAGCTAATAAAAATGCCAAGAGAACAGCTGTTGTTCACCTTATATTTAACATTATAGGAACAGCGGTAATACTTACAGTATTTTGTATAGTAAACAGTCTTATACATTTTTCTTTTATAGATGAAAGTGCCAGCCTGCTTGGCATTGCAGTAATACATTCGTTATTTAACATTTTATGTACAATGCTGTTATTCCCATTTGCAAATCAGTTGGAAAAGCTGGCATGCTTTATTGTAAGGGATGCAAAAGTTGGAGATTCTCTTCAGTTGTTAGATGAGAGACTTTTGGCAACACCAACTATAGCTATTGAACAGTGTAAGAAACAGGTTCAGACTATGTTTGACAAAACAATACAGGGTGTTAAATCTGCCTGCCAATTAATAGGTGAATATAGCGAAAAGAATTTTGAAAACATAAAAGATTGCGAAAAGGAAATTGATAAATATGAGGACAAGTTAGGTACATATCTTGTACATGTAAGTAAGCAAAATTTAAGTGAACAGGATAGCCGTGTGGTAAGCGAGTTACTTCATATTATCGGTGATGTAGAAAGAATTTCCGACCATTCTGTTGGAATTGCAAAATCAGCAGAAGAGATTGCTGAAAAGAAGTTGAAATTTTCTGATAATGCTTCAAAAGAAATAAGAAAAATGATAGCAGCGGTAGCTGAAATTTTGGAAGAAACTAATATGGCGTATATAAATAATGATGCAGATGCTGCCGTTTCAGTTGAGGCAATGGAAAGGGTGATAGATAAGCTTAAACATGAATTAAAGAAACGTCATATAGACAGGCTTAAAAAAGGTGAATGTACTATTGAACAGGGATTTATTATGACTGATATTATTACTGCACTGGAAAGAATATCAGACCATTGTTCTAACATAGCCGGATGTGTTGAGGAAATTGCCCACGGCAGTCTTGGACTTCATGAGTATAGCAGGGAAATTGACAAAATGCCTGGAAGTGAGTTTTACAACATATATAAAGATAAGCTTAGTAAATATACAGCAGAATTGTAAGGAGGCACTATTATGCATGAAATGTATGGAGTTATATGGAAGGTTGCATTAAGGATACACGAATTTTTGCCGGTGTCAAAAAGAGGATGTTATCTGGCATTAAACACTTTATTATGGTGTTTAATGGGAATGATACTATATGGAGCTGCCATTTTATTGACACCATACATATTTAGCACATTATACTGTTTTGCAACGGCAGGTTATCTGGGAATGATAATGGGATTCGGTGGAGGTTCCATGTTCATCCTGCGAAATACCCAGCCGGATGATTTGGAAAATTAAGAAAATATATAAGGTTAAAAAATGTTAGCATTTTAAACCGAAAATTATAGTGTAGCAGCAAAAGTCACTATGTTATTGAGGCTTATTCTTTTATTAAATTTTAATTTTCTTTGAAAAAGCAGTTTCATAAGCAGTACTTTTTAAAATATGATAATAAGAGCTACATTGATAAATATCACTGTAGCTCTTATTGTTAAAGCATTCTTTGCAATTTTATGAAGTATATCACAATTAAATTGAGCTAATATCAATTATAATTTTGTTACAATCTCTACATAAATATGCTTCAACGTATGTTTTTGTTAGAAAACTAGTAAGTTTTACACTTTTTACACTACGATTTTCAGATTTCCATTTCAAAGAATATCTATCTTGATTTATTTCACCTTTCTCCATTTTCGAATTACAAAAAGGACATTTCATTTCTATCATTTATTAATCACCTCATATGATTTTATTTATATTGTAAATTTTTTAATTCTTGAGTTGTTGATTGTATTATTGCATTGTTTGCTATTTTTCAACCATTTTTTCATTTTTATAACTCCTTGTATTTAAATAGTATCTAGTTTCGTTTTTTATAATTAATAAACATTATATAAATTTAATTAGTTTTAATTTTAAAAAATGTCTATTAATAATTATAACACCATTCAAACCACCCCCCTATAAAAGATAGGAAAAATTTACCAAACTACGTGATTGAGGGTATCATTTAAAAATATTCTTGTCAATAACAACTAAGATTGTTAAATAAAAACGAAAATATATAGAACGCAGATAAACAGGCATACAAAAGAATAAACAGCTTAGAATTGTGTGTAACATAAAATAAGTTGAGAGAAGATCCTTATGAGTACAGAGAAAACCACCGGCTAAGCCGGTGGGGGGTGTATATAAAGTTATTGACTTGTATCCTGTACCTGACTGCCATCCGGTTCGATATGGAAATTGTCCATATATATTAGATTTGATACAGGAACAATTTCATAGCCTTTTTTCTTCAAACCTTCAATTACTTTAGGCAAAGCTTCAGCAGTATATTTTGCACCATTATGCATAAGGATAATAGAACCGTTTTTTAAATCTTTGTGGTTAAGGATGGTACTTACAATAGAATTGGTACCATAGTTTTTCCAATCATGACTGTCAATATTCCATTGAATGGCATAATAATTAAGAGATTTAGCCTGGGTTAAAAGGGCATTACTATAGTCACCATAAGGAGGGCGGAAAAGATTCATGGTAACTCCGGTAAGCTCTTTTACTTTTTCAGTTACAGTATTAATTTCGTCAGATATTCCGGCGGCATCTAATTCAGGCATATGTTTGTGATGGTAGCTGTGATTACCCAAATCATGACCGGCAGCCTGCATTTTTTTGACAGCCTCAGGATATTTTTCAACCCAGTTTCCTGTAATAAAAAATGTTGTTTTAACATCATATTTTTTTAGAACACTTAAAATCTTTTCTATATCTTCGTTTCCAAAATCGGCATCAAAGGAAAGGGAAACAAGTTTTTTATTGGTTTTTACATTACATATAGGAATGTCCTTTGGGGTATTAGTAGCAGTCAGGGAATCAAAGCCTTCTTTAAAAATATTTTCCTGATAATGGTATGTAACACCAGCCACTGCAATAAGAATGCATAGCCAAAAAATACTTCGCCTTAATAATGAAATTTGCTGTGAACCAGACATAACAATTCTCCGGAAACTTATTATTATAATTTATGCTAAAAAAAATATAATATGATTGTGCAATTCATCAAATTAATATTAATTTTATTTAATAAAATAAGAAAGAGATTAAATATTATCGGGAATAATATTAATGATGCAATTTGTTGATTTTTGCAAAAATGTTTATATAATAAATTGTGGAATTAAATTACGGGTCATGATATTTTCTTGAGGAATGAGAGGCAAAAGAATGAAGAAAAAAAGTTTAATGTTAGTCATGCTTACCCTTGTATTAGCACTGGGAATGAGTATGCAGGTATCTGCGAAAACAAAGGTTAAAACATATAAAGTGACATATGTTTTAAATGGAGGAACAAATAATAAAAAGAACACTTCAAAATATAAATCAAACAAATCAAAAAAATTATATTCACCGTCTAAAAAGGGATATCTTTTTAAGGGCTGGTATACAGATAAATATTATAGAAACAAAATAACTACCATTAAAAAAGGCTCAAAGGGAAACAAAAAGGTATACGCTAAGTGGCAGGCTAAAACATATCAGATTTCTTACAACGTAAATGGCGGAACTTTAAATAAGTCAAGCGTAAAAACATATACATGTCAGGTAACAGTGAAGCTGGCTGCACCAACAAAGAAAAATTATGTATTTATGGGGTGGTATAGCGACAGTAAGCTGACAAAGAAGGTTGCAAAAATTGCCAAAGGAACAACGGGAAATATTACATTATATGCCAAGTGGCAGCTGGAAAAGTTGAATATAAATAAAGTTGGAAATGAAGATATGATATGGAGCTGGTGGTGTTATCCACAGGTGGTTTCATATGCAAACACTAAAGATAATGTTTACTGGGGATTTACCACAAGTGAAGGTTACAGCGGCGTGGCATCCTATAATAATGATACAAAGAAAACAGAAAAGACATATCTGAAAAAGACAACCTCTACTGACGACCATAATGCAATGGCAGTGACTGTTATGAGAGACGGCAAAATAATGTGTGTTTATTCAGGCGGACATAACAGTGATAATGAAATTCACGTTAGAATATCAGGTGAAGCAGAAAGCATTAAAAATTTCAACACGGATGTTGTTTTAAGGTCTCAGGGAAAGACCTGCTACAGCCAGATTTTACAGTATAATAATAAGTATTATATTTTTTACAGAGTTGATAATAAAAACTGGGCATACCGTTCTTCCACAAACGGATTGTCATGGAGTAACGAAACTATATTAGTTACTTCATTAATACAATATTATTGTAAATTTATGCCTACAACAGAAGAAGGAAGAGTCCGTATATGCATGATATCAAACCCAACGTCAGGAGATCCAAATATTAGAATGGGATTTTTGGATTTAGACACAGGAATGATGTACGATTCAGATAACAAAACAGAATTGGGAAAGAGTAACATATCACGGAAAGAATTTAATGTGCTGATAAAGAAACCGGCAAATATTACCCAGCGTATGTTGGATGTGGCAATAACAGCACCGGAAAATCCACTGATTTTATATGCAACATTTTCAACTGACAGGACAGACAAAAATTGTGTGTATAATCTTTATGACACAGATAAAACTATTGAAATATGTAACGGTGGAAATCCACTTTGGAACCCTAAGTATCAGCTGGGGGCATCCTTTATGGGAACTGACAGAATTGTAGTTGCCAGGGAAGAAAATGATTATGATAATATAGAACTTTACGATTATTCTCAGGGACAGGTAACATTGAAGGAGTCGGTTTATTCAGAAGAAATCGGAACCATTCAAATAAGAAATGCCCGTCCTATTGTGGATGTAAACCAAAAAGCATTTTTGTGGCACAGAGGATTTTACAATTCTGACACCTATACGGATTTTTATACTGAGACAAAAATATACACTATGGATTAAATAACAAAATTCTCCTAAAACGGATATTTAAACAAATAGCTGTTTTAGGGGATTTTAATTTTTGAAAAAAATTGATAGAATAATTCTAATGAAATTGCAGCATGTTTGATGAAGAAAAGGAGATTTTATGAAAATAGAATGGAAACAGTGCTTTAAAGTAGGGGTAAGTGTATTTATATTATTTTTATGTATAAATTACTGGAGCGTGGTGGGAAACACCATAGGAGTGTTCTTTAGCGGAATAACACCTATTCTCATTGGATGTTCCTTTGCTTATATTGTTAATATATTTATGTGTTCATTTGAAAAAAGATATTTCCCCAACAGCAAAAAAGCAATCGTTATTAAATCAAGAAGACCTGTATGTATGACAGGGGCAATTTTAATGGTTTTAGGTGTGATTGTGTTATTAATCTATATGATAATTCCTGAACTTGTAAATTGTATAGAAACTTTCTTAAATGCACTGCCGGATTTGGCAACCTATGTTTCTAAAAATGAATATGTACAAATGGTGGTATCTCCTAAGTCATTGGAAAAATTACGAACCATGAAATGGGATACTTACGCTGAAAAAATAGGTGGATTTCTGTTTTCTGGAGTAGGAGGTGCGGTAAATACCGTGGCGGAAGTGGCATCTTCAGTTATTTCTATAGTAGTGACAGTGGCCCTTGGACTTATTTTTACTTTCTATTTTCTTATGGGAAAGGAAAGAATGGCAAGTCAGTTTAAAAGAATAACCTATGTAGTCTTTAAAGAAAAAATGTATAATAAAATTATGCATTGGCTTAATGTGTTTGACCAATGTTTTCATGGATACATAGTTGGAAAATTAATAGATGCGGTGGTTTTAGGTGTAATGTGTATTGTTATTATGCTTATATGTCATTTGCCTTATGCAGTTATGATTGGAACATTAGTGGGATTTACTGCGTTAATTCCTGTAGTAGGTGCTTATGTAGGTGCAATTATCGGAGCATTAATGATACTTACCCAGTCACCAATGAAGGCACTATTGTTTGTGGTATTAATAGTAGTAGTTCAAATGATAGAAGGCAATGTAATATATCCTAAAATCATGGGAAATTCACTAGGGCTTCCGGGAATATGGGTGTTAGCGGCAGTAACTCTTGGAGGAAGTTTGTTTGGAATAATCGGAATGTTAATCGGAGTACCTATATTCGCAGGTTTTTATAAGCTGATAGCAGAGAGCATAGAAAAAAGAGAAAAAAAGATGGGTGTAAAAAGTTAAAAAATGTATGTGTTTTTTTACTTGTAGCGTATATTAATATTGAAAAGAAATGGCAAAAATGGTATTCTTATGGTATGGAATTTTAAAGGAGGAGAATAGAATGAGAAAGAGTATATTCCAGAAAATGTCTGCTGTATTTTTGTCAATGACATTAGTAGTAGGCATGGCGGCTTCAGTACCTGCTGCCGTAAAAAAAGGTACAGACATCTCTGCCTCTAAAGCATGGCAATCATTCTCAGTTCAGACAGGTGAAGATAAGAATGAATGGAAAAATGCTTTAATAAAAGATGGTCAGAAATATGACAATAAGGAAAATGTATTCAAAAGCTACACAGAAAATGCTTCTATGAAGACAAAGACACCTAAAAGTTTCCTTATGGATATTGTAAGCACAGGTTCAAGTGCTCAGTGGGGACCAAGCAAGAAAGTCGATGACTTGGGAAATGTTGTTTGGGAAGCAAAGATGAGCAATCCTTGGGGCGTTACAGCAACAAAGATAGTTAATATTGAAAAAGGACGTACTTACACAATTTCATTTAAAATCAAAAGCACACTTGAAAATGAAATTAAAAAGACACAGAACGTTCCGGGAAAATATTACTATGAAACAAAGGACAAGAAGGGTAAGACAATAGTTCATTACACTACTTCTGTTGTAAAGAAAAATGGTAAGACAGTGGATAAGGCTACAGGAAATCCGGTAAGCCACGTTGGAACAGTTGTTGGAACAGGTGTTATGAATTATGTTAAGCATGTTCATTTCAAAGCATACAGAAATAATGAAAAAGACGGCGATCCGGCTCTTACATTACAGAATGTTAAAGCTACATACAATGGAAAATCTGTTTACAGCAAGAAGGGTGATTACACATTCATCGCATTAGACAGCAGAAATAAAGATTATGTTACTGTAACAGCTAACGTAACAATTCCTGGTGACAGCTTAGCATACAAGCAGAGCACAATGGGATTTAAGTTTGCATTTGGTTCATTTACAATGGAATATCCAAATGAAAATGATATGAGTGGAACAATTGATGTTCAGGATTTCAAGGTAGTAGCAGGAAGTGATGTTCCTAAAGCTACAAAGGTATCAAAGGCTACAGCAAAGGCTAAAAAAGGAACTATGAAGGTTTCTCTTAAGAAGGCTAAAGGTGCTAAGGGATACGAAGTACAGTATTTCACATCATACAGCAAGAGTTCTAAGTCATATTCAGGAAAGAAAACTGTTAAGGCTAAAAAGAATGTTGTAACTATTAAGAATAAAAAGAAATTTAAAGCTAAAAAGACAATATATGTCAGAGCAAGATATTACAAGACAGTAAATGGCAAGAAAGCATATAGCGTTTGGTCAGCTATTAAAAAAGTAAAAGTTAAATAGGAAAAAACTTAAAATTTCCAAAAAGGGTAATTTTAATATAATTAAAAAGGGGCAGATGGCTAATAACCATCTGCCTTCTTTATTTGTATTAAATTGTTTATTAATTACTGTAATGGTGAGAACAACGTTAATCTTTTTCTAAGTGAACAAAAATGACTTGAAAAACGGTTTGTTGTTGTTACATTAGCATTGTTACATATATAAACATCGTTGTTATTACCCATGCCGCCTTGGATAACCCAGTGCTTGCAACTGCCGTTCCATGACTTTATCCAGCTTTCATTTCCTGTACAGTTAAGTCCTACGGCATCAGAATTAAGATAATTAACTAAATCCTGCTTAGTATCAAACTTGCCAATATATATGGCTACGTGATGGGCACGTCCACTAGAAGAGGTATAGGCTATAATGTCTCCCGGTATTAAATGCTCCATATTAGATTCGGTGTCAACATCATTTAATTTAAGTGATGTTTTAAACAACGGGTAAGTTGTTTTTCTTATATTTCCTTTTAAGTAATAAGTACATTTCTTTCTTGAAACTTTATAAGTTATTTTTACGTTTCCGCTTTTCCAGTCATTGGCAACGGGAGATTTGTTTACCTTTACACTTGTAAACTGTCCCGAACGGGTTGCTTTTTTTCCCGGAGCTAAAGTCTTACATGATTCTACATACTTGTTAACTAAAACATTACATGGATATTTTTTATATACATACTTCTTAACGAATTTTCCCAGATTCTTATGAAAATCAAGCTTTAAATCCGAATCGGAAGTTTTAAATACCACCGCATTAGAACTATCTGATAAAAGCTTGTCCTTATAACATTTAATTTTGTAGTAGTAAACTGTGCCGGCCTTTGCTTTTAAATCCTTAAAGGTACCGGTGGTGCTTTTTTTAATGGTTTTGATTCGCTTAAAACCATTGTTTGGTTTAACACTTCTGTAAATCTTGTATCCGGTAACATCCTTTCGCTTCTTCCAGGATATCTTGACACCTTTGTTTAATTCTACAATGGAAGTTATATATGTTTTAGGAACAACCGGGACAACCTCTGTGGTAGCTTCTTCCTCCGTTACGTCTACCGACAAGGTAGTTGTTTCCGGTGGTGGTGTGTCCCCACTTCCTAAATTGTTGGTTCCGTCATCTGCATATATCAATGAAGATATAGCTAAAATATTTATGGACAATACCATAATAAATAGTAATTGTTTCAAATGTTTCAAATATTTTTCCTCGATTCTTAGTGCTTAAGCAGGAAAAAGTCCCAATAATATATTCAATTTATTATAATCTGACCTTTAACCCACGTATAATATCATACCATTTTATGGTAACCTGTTCAAGAAAATGTTACGAAAAAATTACATAAAAATTACGAAAAAGCTTTGTGCAATAATATTGAAATAATAAAACAGTGTGATAAGATAAAAAAGGTTAGAATCAACTAACTAAGAATGAGAAAAGGAGTGTAATAAACATGATTAAAACAACTATAAAAATAGATGGAATGGCATGTGGAATGTGCGAGGCACATGTAAATGATGCCTTAAGAAAAGTAATAAAGGCAAAGAAAATTACATCTTCCCACAAGAAAAAAGAAGCGGTTGTGGTTAGCGAGAATGAATTAAATGAAGAAGAAATAAAAAAAGTGATAAATGATACAGGATATACATATATTTCCATGACCAGTGAACCATATAAAAAGAAATTTTTCTTTTAAAACAATTAAAAAAACACTGTTCATAAAACCTGAATGATTTGTCAAGAGAGTTGTTGCAATAATGCAACAATGTGGTAATATGGAAGGAAATATACGTATTACATATTGGAGGCATAAAATTGAAACTCTCTCAGTTGAAACAGGGACAGACAGGAAGGATAGTAAAAGTAGGCGGTGAGGGTCAGCTTAGACGACACTTTCTTGATATGGGACTCATACAGGGCACAGACATTCAGTACATAAAAGCTGCACCTATGGGAGATCCTATAGAATATAAGATTTGGGGATATGAACTGACACTTAGAAAGGATGATGCTAAGTGTATAGATATTGAATTACAGGAAAATAAGAAAAAGAAAAAGGAAAGCAGTGATGTAAAGTATAATTCAACGGAGCATCCCCACATAGGTGAGTCGGGTATATATCATGTTAAGCAAAGAGGGGAAAAAATCGAAAAGGGACAGTTGATTACTTTTGGATTGGCAGGAAATCAAAATTGTGGCAAAACAACATTGTTCAATCAGCTGACTGGCTCAAATCAGCATGTGGGAAATTTCCCAGGGGTAACGGTTGACCGGAAAGACGGTCAGATAAGAAAACAGGAAAATACCATGGTGGTGGATTTGCCGGGAATATATTCCATGTCACCTTATACCAGTGAGGAAATTGTATCAAGGCAGTTTTTCTTAGATGACAGACCAAGAGGTATTATAAATATTGTAGATGCTACGAATATTGAAAGAAATCTTTATCTTACAATGCAGCTTATTGAACTGGACATTCCTATGGTTTTGGCATTAAACATGATGGATGAGGTTACAGCCAACGGCGGCTCAGTAGATGTTAATATGTTAGAGGAATCCCTAGGCATTCCCGTGGTGCCTATATCAGCAGCTAAAAACGAAGGGGTAGACGAACTTATTGAGCATGCTATGCATGTGGCAGTATATCGTGAGCGTCCCGGAAGAATGGATTTTTGCGATGCAAATGGAGAAGATGGTGGAGCAATTCACAGATGTATACATTCCATTATGCATTTAATAGATGATCATGCCCATAATAATAAAGTTCCAATCAGATTTGCAGCAGGCAAGCTTATTGAAGGGGATGAGGATGTTATAGCAAGACTTCATCTTGAAGAAAATGAAAAAGAAATGATAGAACATATTATTCTTCAGATGGAAAAGGAAAGCGGCATGGACAGAGAAGTAGCTTTGGCAAAAATGCGTTTTACATTTATTGATAAAATATGTAAAACGGCAGTGGTAAGGCCACAGGAAAGCAGGGAAAGAGCAAGAAGTCGTAAAATTGATAAGCTGCTTACAGGAAAATATACGGCGATTCCTTCTTTTATTGTAATAATGTCTCTGATTTTCTATCTGACTTTTGGAGTAATAGGTCTTTATCTTCAAAACCTTATGGATATGGGAATCAGTGCCCTAAGCAGCCTGTGCGAAAATGCAATGATTACTTTTAAAGTAAATGAAGTAATCCGGTCGTTAATTATTGACGGTATATTTGTAGGGGTAGGCAGTGTTCTTAGCTTTTTGCCCATAATAGTTGTATTGTTCTTTTTCCTGTCATTATTAGAAGACAGTGGATACATGGCAAGAATTGCATTTGTAATGGACAAGATATTTAGAAAATTGGGCCTTTCCGGTAGAAGCTTTGTACCTATGATTATAGGATTCGGATGTTCAGTGCCGGCCATTATGGCAACAAGAACATTACCATCAGAGCGTGACAGAAAGATGACCATAATGCTTACGCCTTTTATGAGCTGCTCAGCAAAAATACCTATTTATGCATTTTTCTCAGCAGCATTTTTCCCGGATAAGGCTGCGTTGGTTATGATAGGTTTGTATTTTACGGGAATAATAGTAGCAATTATATATGCCTTGATACTTGACCGCACTAAGTTTAAGGGAGAACCGGTTCCTTTTGTTATGGAGCTACCTAATTACAGAATGCCGGGAGCTAAAAGTGTGTTAAGACTTATGTGGGACAAGGCAAAGGACTTTTTAACCAAAGCTTTTACAATAATCTTTTTAGCGTCATTGGTTATATGGTTTTTACAGACCTTTGATTTACATTTCAATATAGTAAAGGATGCAGAAGACAGTATTCTGGCAATGATAGGTGGAATTGTGGCACCTATATTTAAACCATTGGGATTTGGTGACTGGCGTGCATCTACAGCCCTGATAACGGGATTTACCGCAAAGGAAAGTGTTGTAAGCACACTTACGGTATTGTTGGGAACAAAGGCTCTTAGCACAATGTTTACTACTAAAAGTGCCATAGTATTTTTGATATTTACCCTTTTGTACACACCTTGTGTTGCAGCAATATCATCAGTAAAGCGGGAACTGGGTAGAAATTGGGCAGTGATAGTAGTTTTATTACAATGCAGTATAGCATGGATAGTAGCGTTTGGTGCCAAATTGATTTTGACATTAATATAAATGACTTTTTGTAAGGAGGCAATAAATTTATGAAACGAGACAGCGTATGGGGAAAGTATAATGGAGTTGACATTGAAAATCTTGAAAAACTAAACAAGAGATATATTGATTTTCTGTCTCAGTGTAAGACAGAAAGAGAATGTGCTGCAAGGTCAGTGGAAATGGCAAAGGCAAAGGGATACAAGTCCATTGAGGATGTAATAAAAGAAGGAAAGCCTCTTAAGGCAGGTGATAAAATATACGGTCTTTATATGAACAAGGCAGTAGCATTATTTAACATAGGAAGACAGCCGTTGGAAAAAGGTATGAATATTTTAGGTGCTCACATTGATTCTCCAAGAATGGACATTAAGCAGAATCCGTTATATGAAAAAGAGGATATGGCATATTTTGATACACATTACTATGGCGGAATTAAAAAATATCAGTGGGTTACTCTTCCTCTTGCAATACACGGTGTTGTAGTGAAGAAGGATGGCACCTCAGTTAATGTAAATATAGGTGAAAAAGATACTGACCCGGTATTTTGTGTTACTGACTTACTGATTCATTTAGCATCTAAGCAAATGGACAAAAAAGCCGCAACTGTAGTTGAAGGAGAAAATTTAGATATTTTAGTAGGAAGTATTCCTGTAAACGAAAATGAAAAGAAAAGCGTAAAGGCAGGAGTTTTGAAAATATTAAAAGATAAGTATGGAATGGATGAGGAAGATTTCTTCTCAGCAGAGCTGGAGGTGGTTCCGGCAGGACCGGCAAGAGAAATGGGATTTGACGGAAGCATGGTTATGTCATATGGTCAGGATGACAGAGTTTGCGCTTATACATCATTAGAAGCTATTCTTGACAGTAGTGTTAATGAAAGAACATCCTGTTGTCTTTTAGTTGACAAAGAGGAAATCGGAAGCGTAGGAGCAACAGGTATGCAGTCACGTTTCTTTGAAAACATGGTAGCCGAATTAATTAATTTAAACGGAAACTACAGTGAATTAATTCTTAAGAGATGCCTTAAAAACAGTAAAATGCTCTCATCTGACGTAAACGCAGCTTATGATCCGTTATATGCAGATGTATTTTCAGAGCAAAGCACATCTTATATTGGAAAAGGTGTTGTGTTTAACAAATTTACCGGCTCAAGAGGAAAGTCAGGCTCTAATGATGCCAACGCAGAATACTTAGCAGAAATAAGAAAGGTTATGGATGACAATAAGGTTTATTTCCAAATGTCAGAGTTAGGAAAGGTTGATGCCGGCGGTGGCGGAACCATTGCATACATTATGTCATTATACGGAATGGAAGTAATTGACTGTGGTGTGCCGGTGCTTAGCATGCATGCACCTTGGGAGGTTACAAGCAAAGCTGATGTTTATGAGGCTTTCAAGTGTTATAAGGCATTTTTAAGAATGAAATAGAAAGAAAAGCGTTGCCATAAGCATTATGCTGTGCATAATGCTTATGCCGCGCTGTCGCGCTATACAGATACACAAAAAAGGTCTGCCTGTGAGCAAACTCCCGGCAGACCTTTTTTGTGTATCTGTGCAACGCTTGTAGGAACGCGCAAATTTGTATTTGACACTTGGTGTTTACTATTATATAATCAAGAATAATGGCGTTGACGGAGAGAAGTAGCTTTAATTATCGCTAACAGAGAGCAGGTGTTGGTGGAAGTCCTGTAGAATGAATTAATGTGAATAACACTCCTAAGCTGCAACCTGAACGTTTAATAATCAGTAGGGAAGCCGTTGTCGAGCGATAATCGATGGGTTGTAAGACCATGAGTGGCTGCATAAGCAGTAAATCAGGTGGTACCGCGGACATATTAAGTAATTAGTGAGTTCGTCCTGGATTAATTTTTCAGGATGGGCTCTTTTTATATTTAATAGGAAATTCTATTATTTTAACCATACCGTAATTTATAATATTGGAGGAAGTGTAATGGATATTAACACAAATAACATTTATCGTGATGTAACAATGGATTCATTGTCAGAAGCTAATGTTGGACAAAATGTAAAGATTGCAGGCTGGATTGAAAACATTCGTGACCACGGTGGAGTATCATTTATTGATTTAAGAGATATGTATGGAGTTATGCAGGTAGTTATGCGTGACACATCATTACTTGAGGGATTAAGTAAGGAAGACTGTATTTCAGTAGAGGGACCTATTGAGCATAGAGATGAAGAAACATATAACCCTAAGATTCCTACAGGAACTATTGAATTAGAGGCAAAAAAGGTTGAAGTTTTAGGGAAGGTTTACAAGCAGTTACCTTTTGAAATTATTACATCAAAGGAAACCCGTGAAGATGTGAGACTTAAATATCGTTACCTTGATTTAAGAAATCCAAAGGTTAAGGATAACATGATTTTCCGTTCAAAGGTTATTTCATACCTTAGACAGAAAATGGTAGATATGGGATTTTTGGAAATCCAGACACCTATTCTTTGTGCATCATCTCCGGAAGGTGCAAGAGATTATATTGTGCCATCAAGAAAGTTTAAGGGAAAATTCTATGCACTTCCACAGGCACCACAGCAGTATAAACAGTTACTTATGGTGTCAGGATTTGATAAGTATTTCCAGATTGCCCCTTGCTTTAGAGATGAAGATGCAAGAGCAGACAGATCACCGGGAGAATTTTACCAGTTAGACTTTGAAATGAGTTTTGCCACACAGGAAGATGTATTTAGAGTTGGCGAGGAAGTTTTAGCTGACACATTTAATAAATTTGCACCTGAAGGATACGAGGTTACACAGGCTCCGTTCCCTATTATAAGCTATAAGGAATCAATGCTTAAATACGGAACAGATAAGCCGGACCTTAGAAATCCGTTAGAAATAATTGACGTAACAGATTTCTTCCAGAGATGTACATTTAAACCGTTCCATGGAAAGACTGTAAGAGCAATTGTAATTAACCAGAAGTTGTCAAAGGGACAGCACGAAAAATTACTTAAGTTTGCTCAGAGCATTGGAATGGGTGGTCTTGGTTACCTGGAAGTTTTAGAAGATGGAAGCTATAAGGGACCAATTGATAAGTTTATTCCTGAAGATATGAAGGAAGAAATAAGGGAAATGGCATCATTAAAGGCATTAGATACTATTTTCTTCATTGCTGATAATGAGAAGAATGCTTCACTTTATGCAGGACAGATTAGAACAGCGCTTGGTGAGAGACTTGATTTAATTGATAAAAAGTCATACAAGTTCTGTTATATTAACGACTTCCCTATGTATGAATATGATACGGAAGCTAAAAAGATGATATTTACACATAATCCGTTCTCTATGCCACAGGGTGGACTTGAAGCATTAGAAACAAAGAATCCGGAGGATATTTTGGCATATCAGTATGATATCGTATGTAACGGTGTTGAATTATCAAGTGGTGCAGTAAGAAACCATGATATGAGGATTATGGTTAAGGCATTTGAAATTGCAGGATATACAGAAGATGACCTTAAGGAGAAATTTGGAGCCTTGTACAATGCATTCCAGTTTGGTGCACCACCACATGCAGGTATGGCACCGGGAGTTGACCGTATGATTATGTTACTTCGTGAAGAAGAAAATATTAGAGAAATTATTCCATTCCCTATGAACGGAAACGCACAGGATTTAATGTGCGGTGCACCGGGAGAGGTAACAGAGCAGCAGCTTAGAGAGGTTCACATTAAGGTTAGAGCATAAGGAGGAGATTTATTTCTAATATGGCGGTTACACTTATTTTAGGAGCAATAGCAATTGCATTAATAGCGATTATTGTAGCAGTAATTGCAATTGTCATTAATCACAGTAATAAAGATTGATAAAATATTGTCTGCCGGATTTATTAGTCCGGCAGATATTATGTAGAAAAGTGAAGGTGAGATAGATATGTATAAAACAGTAGTTTTTGATTTGGATGGAACACTTTTAAATACTCTTGAAGATTTAACAGATGCAGTTCTTTATATTCAGAAGAAATTTGATTTCCCTCTTCATAATATTGAATTGGTGAGACAACATGTGGGAAATGGAATAAGAAAGCTGATTATACGTTCTATTCCTGATGGAGAGGACAATCCAAGGTTTGAAGAGGTTTATCAGGAGTTTCTGGATTATTATCAGAAGAACTGTCAGGTAAAAACCAGAGCCTATGATGGAATAATGGAACTTTTAAAGGAACTTCATGAAAGCAACATAAAAATGGCAATTGTGTCAAATAAGGCTCATGGAGCAGTTGATGAATTAAATGAAATTTATTTCAAGGATTATATAAAGGTTGCCATAGGGGAAAACGAGGCGGCAGGAATTAAGAAAAAGCCGGCACCGGACAGTGTTTTCCATGCATTAAAGCTTCTTGGAAGTAAAAAAGAGGAAGCGGTTTACGTGGGAGATTCAGAAGTAGACAGGGCAACAGCAGAAAATGCAGGTATGGATTGTGTGTTATGTAGCTGGGGCTTTAGGGAAAGAGAACTTCTTGAAGGTCTTAAACCAATAGCTATAATAGATGAGCCAAAGGACCTGCTTAAAATAATTAAATAACAAAAAGCCTGTAGAGTTATTCAAAAGATATATGATATATGATATTATATACACAAATTCATTATTACATAAGAGTGGGTTTGTGTATTTTTATGTAGATTGATTGAGAGAAAATTTAAGGAGGGAAAAAAGAATGCAAAGAAGGAGAGTTTTGTCAATTTTGCTCGTGGTTATGCTGATAGTCACAATTATTTATCCAATGAATAAAAATGTTCAGATAAGAGCAAATGATAATGGAGCGAAAACACATATATTATCTAACCCGACGAAGGATACCACAGGAAATACCATTTGGGACTGCGTTTATTTTGGAAACTATTATCAGAATGATGTAGAAGGAAAATACAAAGAACCGATTAAATGGAGAGTACTCAAGGTAGATGGGAATGATGCATTTCTTTTGGCAGACAAAGGATTAGATGTGAAACCATGGCATGAGTCAGGGGATGGTGTTGATTGGGAGACATGTACTCTTAGGAGCTGGCTTAATGGTTATAAAAGCAGTATGAATAAAAATGGGATAGATTATTCAAATGACAATTTTATGGATACAGCTTTCACAGCAGAAGAACAGCAGGCAATTAATACAACATTAGTATCAAACGCTCAGGATCCGTTTTTGGATTCACCGAAGGTCAATGATACATACGATCAGGTTTATTGTTTGGCATATAAGGAAGCGTTAAATACGGAATATGGCTTTTCAGGAGAGTATAATGTAGACCCTACAAGAGCGCTTGTTGTTACTCCATATGCAAATGCCAAATTGGATTGGGAAACATATCCGTGGCTGATGCCGGGGTGGTGGCTTAGAACAATGGGAGATGATAAATATCGTGATGTCAACACTTATAAGGGAAAATGTGCGGCATATGTATTTCAGTCCGGTTTTGTTTATCCGAATGGTTCATCAGTAAATGATACATTTATGACAGTACGTCCGGTACTGCATTTAAATACACAAAATACTGATGTTTATTCCTATGCAGGAAAGGTAAGTAGTGATGGAACAGAATCAGATGTTCCGACAACACAGGAAGTAACAACGCCAAATGAAACAACAACACAGGAAGGAATCGAGACATCTCCTGAAGCAACCACAACACCAAATATAGAAACAACAAAGGAATCGACAACACCGGAAAATCTTCCTCTTACACCGGGACAGGCAGATGCAAATCTTTGGTTTGAAATTGGTGGATATACATATTATTGCGGTCCGTGGAATGGGTCTACGGTACAGCTGGGGGCAGACCCTGAGGATCCGGATCATGTTCAGATGCAACAGCTGACAAGTAACTGGGGAAGTGCCTGGGGATTGCAGCTCAAGAAAACAGTAACCGGATTGGTGCCGGGTAAAATATATACAATATCGATCGATATGTATTAACCATCAGAAGACGGTTCTTATAAAATTACAAACGATCTGAATGAAAGTGAGCCAAGAAAATTAGTGATTGGCACAACAACTCTTTCCACAGAACTTATGGCAGATGGAGATGGAACAATTGAATTTATGGTAGGAGCCGGATTAGTCGGAACTTCAGTTGTTCTTGATTTTTCTAATGTAGTTGTAAAAGATAAAGATGGAAATATCGTATATCCAAAAGCAGAAGAGCAGACAACGAAAATGGAAGAAAACACAACGGTTGCTCCTACTACAGTAGCTCCAACAACGGTTGCACCTACTACAGTAGCCCCAACAACGGTGGCCCCAACAACGGAAGCCCCAACAATAGAGGCACCAACAGAGGCACCTACACAGGCACCGACAGAGGAACCTACTACAGCTGATCCTAAGACTATTA
>ERZ857801.1436-NODE-1436-length-25096-cov-3.114492_pt1 | contig 25096 bp, 29 predicted proteins | sample MGYA00519762_ERZ857801 | MGnify/ENA primary metagenome ERZ857801 (study PRJEB31778, sample SAMEA3449368) | human gut metagenome | biome: human gut; feature: human-associated habitat; material: faeces | place: United Kingdom | collected 2010/2012 ...
AAAAATATAATATATATTTTTATATTTTCGCAAAATAAATAGTATAATAATTCTATTTTTGATAAAATATTAATAGAATTATTGAAAGCGTGGTGCATAGAATGAAATTAACTCAAATTACAAAAGTTTATCATAATAAAAACAATGTTATTCATGCTTTAAAAGATATTAATTTAATGATTCCAAATTATGGCATAACATATATCATAGGACCAAGTGGTTGTGGAAAAACAACACTATTAAATATCATATCTGGCAAAGATACAGATTATGAAGGACAAGTTGAAAACTGTGGTCTTGTTGAATGTGTCGAACAAAATCTCAATCTCATAGAAAACATGAGTGTACTTGATAATCTGTTATTGGTTAATAATGATCCAAAAAAAATAATAGATATGTTAAAACATTTTGAATTAAATGATTTTATGGACTCTAAAGTTAAAAAGTTATCAGTAGGTCAGAAAAAAAGAATACAGATTATTCGTTCTTTACTGGTAGATTGTGATTATCTTATTTGTGATGAACCAACTTCAGCTCTTGACTATGAAAATAGTCATCTTGTTATGGAATTATTGAAAGAAGTATCACTCAAAAAAGGTGTTATCATTGTGACTCATGAATTAGCCCTCCTAGATGAATACACTGGACATGTTATTCATATGGGAAAAGGTATTATTGAAGATAGCAATTACGATTATCAAGATGAACCTAGAATCCTAAAAAAAGATATTTCTTTACATCATATAAAAGAACATTTTTCTATGATTATAAAGACAATTCAGACAAGATATGTATCTTTACTGGTTAAGATATTATCTATCCTTTTGATTGGATGTTTTGTCTTTGTTGGTGTATCTTTGTTCCCTTCTCTAGATCAGATGATTCATCAAAATGGAAAATGGCAAACACATGATAATCTCATTATTACCCAAAGTCGAGACCATCAGATGTCCTCAAAAACTGGTGATTTATATGATGATCAAGATATTCAAATTGTCAAGGACAATATCAATGGTGTCATAGGATACCAGTTTGGTTGGCAAGCAGCACAAGTGAATTTTAATTCTGTATTTTATCCGGAAATGTATATTGATGATATAAGAGAAGCTATATCAACAATGAAACCAGAAGATCAAAATAAAGATTTTTATCAAACATGTTTATCCATATTAGAAAATGATGTCAAACTGTATGAAAGCGAAAGTGGCCAATCTTTTCCAAAAGATATTCCTTTATACATGGATTATCGAAATATTGAAACATTTCAAGATGGAGAGTATGGTTCTGTTCTTGATTTAGTTCATTTTTCTGATTATGGATTCAAAGTCCAGTTTTATCAACTGTTTAAAGGTTGTCAAATAGATTTATTAGCAGGAAGAATGACGGAAAACAATCGAGAGGTTGTCATTTCACAAAATCTTGCTTTAGAACTTTATAAGGCAAAACATTTAGATAGCATGGAACAGCTCATTGGCACGGAAGAAGTCTTGAATATGAATCGCCCTGGTCTATCTGAAGAATTCAAAATTGTAGGCATTGCTTATGCTCAAAACAAAGATGATTATATGATCTTTTTACAAGAAGGAACGATGGAAGATTTATTAAGTGATCACCATATTACTAACAAGGATAAAGTCAAATATCTTTATGTATCTTTTATCAGTGATGTCCAAGAGGATGAAACAGCCATTGCTGAAAATATCAATCAAACATTAAACAGTAATAAAAGTGAATTTGTTGTTTATACAGATTCCATCCTAGCTGATGAGCAGGCCGCTGAAAATCACCAAACTCTCTATTTCTATTTGCTTGTTGGTGGTGGATTATTTGCATTGACAGTCATCTATATTCTAATACTATTTTTCGATAGAAAACGTTATCGAAAAGAAACTTATATTTATAAGCATTATGGTTATCAGCCATTCATCATTTACGGAATCATTATTGGGTTAAGTCTACTTACTGCTTTTGCTTTACAGATGATTTTCTCTACAATTCTCTACAATTTAATGAATACTATTGCTGCTCAATTCGGTTATCCACTTCTTTCATCACATAGTCTTTTATCATACCTTTTGACTTTCTTTATTACAGCAACTCTTATTATCATCATAGAAGGGGTTTATTATTATGCAACTTGCACTTCAAAACATTCATAAATCATTTGGAAATCATATTGTTTTTCAGAATCTATCTTTTGATTTTTCAAATTGTGGATTTTATCTTTTATGTGGAAAAAGTGGTAGCGGAAAATCAACATTACTTAATATTTTAGCTGGTTATGAAGAGATAGATAATGGTCAAAGAATTATAGATAAGGATATTCATATAACAAGTATTTTTCAAACCTATGAACTTATTAATGAATTGACAGTATATGAAAACTTAAAGATGTTAGAAGATATATATAATGAAGATGTTTCTATGGATTCAATCATGCAGCAATTAGGCTTGCAGGAAATCAAAGATCATTATCCATATGAACTTTCTGCTGGTCAGCAACAAAGAGTTGGTATTGCAAGAGCTCTTATGCAAAAACCACAAGTTATTATCTGTGATGAACCAACTGAATCGTTAGATATAGAAAATAAAAAAATTGTTCTGGATTTACTAAAAAAACTTTCAAACCATTGTGCTGTCATTGTTGCATCTCATGAAAAACAGCTGATGATGGAATATAGTGATTACTGCTATGAAATAAAAGATTATCAACTATATTGCATTTCATCATCACAAAACGATAAACTTCAAATATCCCCAAAACCAAATTACAATCAACAATCTATTCGCTATTATTTCCATAAGATATTTCATAAAAAGATGACCATTATGTCATTGATACTAACATGTCTCATTCTTATAGAGATTGTATGTGTACAAATTGATTATTCTTTGTTCATGCAGGAACATGGTCATGATGCCCTTAATTATCGAAGCCTATATATTACAGATTATACATCTTCTCTAAAAGATATAGCGAATAACCATCTGTTGATTCCTTTCCAACCTTTAGAAATCAATCATCAACTAAAAAAAGTCAATGTTTATCCATGTCCTGATGCTTCACGAGTTCATGATAATGAAATTATTATCAATGACAAGCTTGCTAAAGCTCTGCAACAGGAAATTGGTTCAACTATTGAATTATCCTATCAGTTACAAGAAGAAAGTTACCCTCTAACATTCATTATCAAAGAAATCATTGAAGAAAAGGATGTCAATCAAATGCAGATTTATTACTCATATGATTATATGATCAATAAATTAAAAGACACCCCTTATTCCTTAAAATATCCAACTCAGTATGATCTATTAACCAGTGAAACTTTATCCTATGAAATCATCATTGATGGAGATGTCGATCAGGTATATGAGCAATACAGCAATCAAAAAAACATATCAGTCTACCACAGTATTCTTACAGATTGGATAATTCAACAAAAAGAATTTCATTTTTATCATATTATCTTTGTCATTGTAGAAATCTTATTATTTGTGATGAGCATATGCTTTTTGTTTTATGATATCTTGAAAAATATGAAGAAAAACCAAAAAAACATCTCAATCATGTATTCATTAGGAATTCCATTATCATTATTGAAACAACTATATTTAAAAAAACAAGTCAAAATATTGCTATGTTTTCTTACACTACCAATAATTGAATGTCTTATTACCTATGTATGTGGCATTGATGAATCATTAGTAATGATACTGTTTATACTTGGAATAATACTTTTATATATACTTGTTTTAAAACTAAGATTGAATGCTTTAAAAGTCACACACATATCAACAATACTTAAAATATCACAAGATGAATAAGGCATGATATTCTCATTAAAAATCTAAGATACATATAAAGAAGTTCTGTTTTTATCAGAACTTCTTTATTTTTTGATAATCCAAAAACCCACAACCGCAAGTTATTTTAAATTACCTAAAGAAAAAAAGGTATGATTCCGCATCAATCTGCACATCCAGCGACAAGACGCCAGAAAATCATACCTATAAAGAATATACTCTTTTTCTACTTAGAATATACCATTATTGTTAAGTTATATCAACATAATGTTCATATGGTTTTCTCATCAAACTCCAATAATGTTATTCTCAATAAGAGAATAGAAATCGTTTTCCTTTTTCGATTTATTTAGCCTGATTACACTGCATAAATTATCGGCTCATTTCTAGAATCACACGGAATAATTGATAAAACATTAGAATGCAATTTTATGGTATTGATCATATTATCTTCAAAGTCTGGTTTATTAAATGTGTCAAAAATAATAGATATATCCTGATCAATTGAATTAACAATTTTACTTAACAGAAAGATATACTGTTTTTCTTTGTCTTCCTGTTTAAATGACTTATCCTTTTTAATGTATGAAGCAAAATACACATTGTATTTCATATCATTGAGTTCTTTTAACATCTTTATCTTTATTTTCTGATAATGTCTATCTAATAGAACACCCTTAAATTCTAAAAATATTTGTTGTTTAGTTTTTTCAGATAACTTCATAGTCTTAATCTTTTTTTAAATCTTTTATAGGTCATATCTGTCATAGACTTAGATACGGTCAATAAACCAGCAACAATAAAATAATCCTCACATTCAGTTTCATCAACAAATAATATCATTATATGGTTTCCTCTTTCTTGTTAATAGTCTTTTTACATTTTATCATTTATCGTTCTGCATTTCTATATAAGCTGCTGAATTGTGTATCATTTTGTCTTTCATTCATTGATTTCATAATTTCTCTCATCTTCAATGAACGATTTTCTATCCCTTCATAAAGCCTCACCTCCTTTCGTAATTCCTTAATTTCTTTGGAAAGACTATACACATCTCTTTGAAGTTTCTCTTTTGTATCAGGATTTTTACAACGTCTGATTTTGTTGTAGACACACTTTTGTTCCTTAATAAGTGATTCCAGTCTATTCTTGACAATTGACTCTTCTTTTTTTACATAATAGAGTTGCTTCCTTTGTTATTTGATCCATGTATCTTAAATCCTCCTTCAAAAAAAATGCACCTTTCTTTTATGAGGTGCATTCTTGGGCAATATTCCCATTTCAAACATATAATGGACATACAGGACACGAAATCCTGTTATCATTTTTGATTTTTTGATATTTCCCTGATAGTGATATATTATAGGTTTTGTTTTTTGTACAGTATTTTGAAAAGCAATATCATTATTGAAAATACGAAGCTTGATATTTTCTTCACTGTATGATTCACCTTTGGTGAGAATATGTAGTCCAAAAAATTTCTCAGCACTTTTTAGTCTGATGACTATATGCTTGACATCTATTTTGACTTCATATCTCATTAATTTTATAATATCTAATGAATTGTATAAAGGTCATTGAATTAATGACAACTCAATTGAGGAAGCTAATAAATAAACATAAACAAATATAAGATTTAAAAAGTTCTAATTTTAATTTTTCATTTTAATTATTTTTTACTGTTGTCCAGTATATATTCTTCATATTGTTGCCTACCTTCTTTAACCAATTCAAGTCTATATCTATCTCCCGTCAACAATATACGACTCCATGTATTAATAGGGAATTCTTTTAATAGTGATGTTTGATATTGATCTCCATCGTAGGTGTCCAGACTTTGTCTAATTTATATTGATCACTATTTTTCTTCATTGTTACTTTCATATAATCCAAATAACCATTGATAGAATTTCCATTATCTTCATACTGTTCAATGTAAAACATGCCATAAATATATATGCTTTATTTTTTAATGTAATTATTATCAACTGTATATTCAAAAGCATGGTGAGCGGATACAGAAAAGATGAAATTTATATCTTCATACATTCCAGGAGAATATTTGTTAGTCTCTATCATTGTTTCAAAATTATCTTTCACAGTACAATCTATCTCTTTAGACAATTCAACTGATAAACTCATAGAATTAACCATAAATTTATAATAATCCCTATAATAGCAATAATCTTAATTGATATAATTGTCGTTTTTTACTTTTTTCTTCTCGTTTCAATCTTCCTTGCAATCTCAATTATTATTTATAAAATCATTATTTACACAGTGAGCCTACTAAAAACCTCAAAATCCTTATTTTATCGGGATTTTGAAGCATAGAAATCTCTGTATCTTAATGATTTGGTAAGGTGTATGGCGCTATTTAGTACCATTTCGACCTTTTCTAGCTTATCAGCTGGGGGATTAGATATAAAGCAATATAGATTAATGTAATGCTGTATATCATCTCTAGAAAATCCTGGATGAGATCTTAGAAATCGTTTTAGTAAGTAACACTGCCTGTTTATAGGATTCAATGGATTATCTTTATCTTTGCATTTTTTTAGCTTATTTGCATCATATGATTCATCGCTTAGTTTCAATTCTTTTATCAGAATCTTATGACTTTTTTCTTTGTCATGTATAAGATGCGATCCAGGCTTAATATGATTTATGAATGTGTCCTTTGTTTTCTTTTGGCATGTTTTTCCAAATCCCTCAACATGAGCATAAACATGATTGCCATCATATGCGATGCCGATGCATATTTGGTCTTTTGATAATCCTCTTAGTTTTTTGCCATCTTTAACAGTTTTATCAGATTCGACAACAGGATAGAATGTTTCATCGATATAGACATTACCTTCAAGTACGATATCATCTTGCATATCTTCAATAATATAAAAGAGTTTATAGCCAATATTTTGATGTTGTAAAGCTGTTTTTGTTGTTCTTGGAAGTTAAATTGATACTCTCATATCTGAAAATACCCAAACAGAATTCAATCCATTCGGATATTGCAATCTTGTGATTATCAAACATAGTTCCTGTAAGGACATTAAAATATCTCTTACAGATGTTGCAATAATATCTTTGAATACCATTTTTGGTAAAGCCTTTTTTCTTAAAATCAGTGGAGGCACATCTTTTGCAACATGTCACTTCATAGGAATTAAGCAAATCAGCCTCCATTGTTTCTTTAATAAAAGGATGCTTATAATCATAGGAATCTAGATATTTGGATTTGATAAAAGTCTCCATAGGAGATAAGCTAGTATTGCAGTCCCATGGAGTCCTCTTTCTAGAATGATTCTTGTATTGAGTTGTCATATGTGGAAGTCCTCTCTGCTTAAGCGAACAGTTGTGCAGAGGACTTCCACATCACAATTGCACAGCTGCTCGCCTAAGCATAATTGTTAGTGCTTTTATCGCACATCTATTATACTATTATACTATTTACAGGCTCACTGTACAAATAAGGATTTAATAAAAATAAATGCGTTGCTTGAACAGAACTTTCCCATACATCAACTAGCTCTTGAATCAATACAGAGTTGCGTTCTTCAACTTGAACTATTTTCAATTGATTTTTCCCTCCCAACTTCCACTTTCCTGATATACATCATTATAACAAATCCTCTATCAATTTTCATGAGAAACCTTTTATATGTGATGATCATTGATATATTGAATAAATTTTTTCATTGCTGGTGATAAAATGAAATCTTTTTTCCAGACCATAACTGAGTGACTTTCAAGTTTTGGTTCTAATGGAACAAACGTTAAATCACGCATTTCATCAATACTCTCTAAACAAAAAGCAATTCCTAAATCATTTTTAATAAAATGAACCAAGTTATAACCCAAATTATAATATGCTGCAATATTTAGATTTTGATAATACTTTCCAAACCAATTTTCTATTTCATTGATAACCATTGTACGATTAGACATTAATAATCTTTCATTGATTAAATCTTGAGGTTTAATCAATGATTTCTTTGCGAGGGAAGAATCACTTTTTGTTAAAATTCCCCATTGTTCTTTTTGTGCCATTTTTTTAAAATTATATTTCGTTATATCTACTGGTTCTACTAATAAACCTAAATCCACAATGCCTTTATCAAGATTATTTTTAATCGTATCAGAATTAGCTGTAATAATTTCAAATTTAACCAAAGGATTATCTTTTGAAAAACGACTTACTATTTGAGATAAATATTTCACTCCTAAAGCTTCTCCACAGCCAATCGTTATTAAACCTGTGATATGCTGGGCATCATGATTAAAATCTTCTTTTATTTTTTCTTCAATTTGTATCATCTCTTGTGCTCTTTGTCTAAAAAGCATGCCTTCACTTGTGAGTTCAATGCTATGTTGTTTTCTTTCAAATAACTGAACGCCTAATTCATCTTCTAATTGAATTAATTGTCTTGATAAAGTGGGCTGTGTAATATGAAGCAATTCTGCAGCCTTTGTTATATTTTCTTCCCTGGCAACCATTAAAAAATATTTTAATACTCTTAGTTCCATGTTGATATCCCTCCTTCTATAAAAACAATAAACAAGAAGCTTATACTTCTTGTTTATGATCACCTTAAATCTATTATTTTTGAGCCATCATTCCTACTAAACGATGAGGTTGATATGGTTCTTCCAAATAGGCTTTTTCTTCATCTGTTAGTTCTAATTCAGTTGCTTTCACAGCTCCATCAATATGATGAAGTTTTGTTGCGCCAACAATAGGTGAAGCCACTTTTGACATTAACCATGATAATGAAATTTCAGTCATTGACACATTATGTTTTTCAGCTAATTCCATAACTCTATCAATAATGATTCTATCTTGTTTTTCTGTAGCATCATATTTGCCTTTGGCATAGCTATCTTCCTGCATTCTTTTTGATTGTTCTCCTGGATGTTTAGCTAATCTTCCTGATGCCAAAGCACTATATGGTGTCATAGCAATGTTATCTTCTTTACAAAGTTTAGCCATTTCACGTTCTTCTTCTCTAAAGATCAAATTATAATGTCCTTGAATGGAAATAAATTCTTCATAACCTTTCGCACGAGCAATAGCATTAGCTTTCGCAAGCTGGTAAGCAAAACAGTTTGAAATACCGATATATCTTACTTTTCCTTCTTGAATCAATTCATGTAATCCTTCTAATATATCTTCAATAGGTGTATGATCATCCCAAGAATGACAAATATATAAATCAACATAATCCATGTTCAAACGTTTTAAACTGGCTTCTAAACAATTTCTGACATGTTGCTTTCCAGAAATACCATTTGCAATTTCTTCAGGTGTTCTTGCTGAAAATTTAGTTGCAATCACAACATCTTCTCTTCTTGCAAAATCTTTAATTGCTCTACCTAAAAGTTCTTCACTTGTTCCTCCCTGATAAGCCATCGCTGTATCAAAAAAGTTAATACCATTATCTAGCGCATACTTTATAATTTCTCTAGATTTATCTTCTGGCAAAGTCCAAGAATGCATTCCCTTTGCTGCATCACCAAATCCCATACATCCTAAACACACTTTTGATACTTTTAAATCACTATTTCCTAACATTGTATATTTCATATATTTGACCTCCTTCAAAGCAATGTTTTTATCTTTCCATGTATAATCATCCATTCATAACTACCGTCCAGTCATCAAAATCTTTTCATTCTTCATTTATATAAGACAACAGTTAAATAGATATATTCATATATATCATGGCTATCTTGACATCTATTATATTATTCTTTCTTACATAAAAAAACAATTTACAAAGATTTTATAAAGTCTATATATTGACATTTTTTATAAAATGTCTACTTAAATTCTTTCTAAAATCCTGTTGCACTGTTATTCTATTCTTTACTATCAATCTATGATTTTACATTACATCTTTCATGAAATATAAATATAGACGAAAAGGATTAAAAAATCATTTAATCCCTTCTATCAATTCTTTTCATCAAGTGATAATGTCACAGTGACATTTCCTTGACCAAGAATTTTCATCAATTCACTTTTAGAAATTCCCTGTATTTGACCCAATTGAGTAAAATTCCATGTATTAGGTCGATAATAAATGACAAACATATGTCCTAAATACAAAATCAAATCACAAGCTTCAGTTGTTATGCTTTGATCATTGGTTGGTAAATGGAATCCCAAATCACCTACTTTTTCCATACTTGCATAATCTTCCATTTCAATTGTGATGGGACCATTTTGAAGCTTTTCTTTTAATGCTTTTGTAGAAGAATTATCAACCAATGATGCCTTTAAAATTTTTTCACCAATCTGAATCATCATAATTATCTGCTCCTTTTTACTTTTCATTCCATATCATTCTATTATTTTCATCCAAAATCATTTCATGATATATTTATTCAAGATATGCTTCAATTTCTATTGTCCCTGACATATCTTCAATATATTCACTTCCTGAAATGGCTTGTCCTAGTTCATAAAGACCACTGGCACTGCCAAAATCTTCATAAAACATGACTACATCTGTCCATGGTTCATAATAGGCTAATGTTCCTGTCACAGCATCAGCACTCACTGCATCTGTCATTGTTAAATCAACAGGTGGATAAAATATTTTTTCATTATCACTATAATTTTCTACTTCAATAGTCAGTGGTAATTGTTCATATAATGAGTTTGCTGCTTGGCTATCGTTTAATTCAAAAATAGTGATTTGTCCATTCGAAGTGACACTGATTTTTTTAGACTCTTTTGATGTCACATCTTGTTCAACAGTTTCCTGATGATCCTGAGTTTGTGTCGAACTCGTACGATTTGGTTCTGTCTGATTTTGACAACCTAATAGAGAAAAACACATCACTAAGGATAATATTATTTTGATAATATTTTTCATACTAACTCTCCCATATTTCAACTTTGAATCATCTTAATTAAAAACAGAATGATATCATTCATTTGTTAATAAGAACTTTAAATCCAACATAAATTTCAATATGATATATTTATTGCTTAGTTTTCATTAGATAAATAAAATAATCCAATATATCAATAGATTTATAACAAGTATGCGCTTTTTCCAATAAAGCCTGTCGATATCTTGTCAGCATATCTATTCTTTGTGATAGGGTACTATCACCTTCACTTATATATTGAATATACTTTTTCATATCCTGTATACTCATTCCTACATTTTTTAAAGTCATAAGAAAACTAAGCTTTTGTATGTCTTTTTCTTCATATATCTTTTTTCCATTTATTTGCTTGACTTCATCAAAAAAACCTTGATTTTCAAAATCCTGAATACAGTCAACGGGAACATTATATGTTAAACTGATTTCATTGATATTCATTGTTTCACCACCTTATCAATAAGTATTTCTACATATTTTACTTAACTGCTATTCGTTTTAATAATTGGTTTCCTATCAATGAAAATGTCACCATAATCAATAAATAATCCAAGCAAAAACGAAGTTTCAATTCTGAAAAATCAAAGAACTTAAATTCAGTCATAAAGAACATATCTTGCCACATTCTTCTTTGATAAAAGACAAACAAACCACAAACGAGAACGGCTATCATAACTATATGGAATATTTGATGATGTCTTATATATAACGAACTTCTTTTCAATTTTGCTATCATCGCATTGAAATGGAATCCAATATGAATAGACATCACAATATATAGCCATGATGAAGAAACCAGATGCACTGTTCTTCCTAAAGATGTTCCTCCTAGATCTATAAAGCTTAGGACATCTCTTGAAATCATAAAGCCACTTACAGCTGTACATATCATAGCAATGAATAAACATGTATTGATGATGATTTGAAAGATTCTTACTGGTGTATATTTTCCTTTAAACAATGCTGTATACCATTTTCTATTCCAAATATGATGCCATATAAATAACAGACATAAGATGACTCCAAGCCATTCATGTACAAAATTTGACCATAGATGATATCCCATCACAACAATCAATAATATTGTCATGATGATATCTAAAATGATTTTATTCTTTTTCATCTAATCAACCATTCCTATATCTGATAACCATTGATTGACATCATCTTGACAGCTATCTGTATCAGGGCGATAGACACCAAATGCATCTAGCAGTGTACTATGAGGTAAAGCATCCTGTAAGTCTTCAATACTTCTTCCCAGTCCACCTGTCCCATGTGCACAAAATGGAATTATTGTTTTGTTGGATAAATCATAACTTTCGATAAATGAGAAAATGGCCATTGGACATGAAGAGCACCAATTCGGATAACCTAAAAATATAACATCATATTCATCCATATTTTCTACTGTATCTACAATTGTAGGTCTTGCTTGTTGTGCAAGTTCGTCTGAAGCACGATCTAAACATTCATCATAGTCACTGGAATAAGGTTCATCTACAATAATAGAAAACATATCTCCACCAACTTGTTCCTGAATAAAATGTACGACTTTTTCTGTATTACCTGGTGCTAAAACACTGGCTGATGTCGAAGCATCAACATCTACACTTGATGGATTATCCACATGTGTATTATCTGCCCATGTAAAATAAGCAATCAATATTTTTCCATTGTATGTTTGTGTGTCTATTGTTGTTTTTTTAGTAACTGCCTCACTTTCACCATTGGATGTTGATTGACAGCCCATAAGCATCATAGCCAGTAAAATCAATAAAATCTTTTTCATTTTATCCCTCCTCTTTATTCTCATTTTAAATGACAGATCTATTCCTTGTCTAATACTTCATATACATGTCTCTTATGCCCTTTAAGCATTTGAAAAAGCCTCTTGAAATGAGGCTTTTTACTGATGTTCTTTGATTTTCTTAGTTAAAAAATCAATAAATTTGGATACTGTAAAACTCATGGACTGATATTTTTTCCAGATAATTAAAGAGTTCGTCGTTAATTGTGGTAAAAGTGGTCTAAAACATAATTCATTATCTGTACCATCATGATATGAACCTTTAATCACAATCGCATACCCCATATCATTAGATACCAGCATAGAAGCTGTGGTCGTTAATTCTGAAATAGCCACAAAATGAAGCTGATGATACGTTTCTTCTCCCATCCATTCTTTAAACTGATTTTGTGTTTCTATTCGAGAAGTATTAATGAGCGGAAGATGTTTTAAATCAGAAGCTTCGATAAAATCCTTTTGAGCAAGGGGATCATCTTTCTTCATTAAAATTCCCCATATTTCTGGCTGATTCATTCTTAAAAAATCAAATTTATCTAAATTGATTGGCTCCAATGCAAAACCTATATCAACCAATCCATTATCTATCATTTCAGCAATAAAATCACTATTTCCATTACGAATACGAAAAGTCACCTGGGGATATAATGATTTAAATTCCTTGATATATTTTCCCATCGTCTTCGTTGCTTCAGTAATGCCACATGCCAAAACAATCTCACCATTCACTTCATGCGTCTGATTGCCTATTTCCAGTTCTGTTTTTTTAGACAAATCAATAATTTCTTCGGCTCTTCTTTTTAAAAGCATTCCTGTTTCTGTTAGTAAAACTTTTCTTTTTCCTCTAATAAACAAAGCCGTTCCCAATTCATCTTCTAATTGCATTAGCTGGCGACTTAAAGTTGGTTGAGTTATATGTAAGATTTCAGCAGCGCGTGTAATATTTCCCTCTCTGGCTACTGCCAGAAAATATTTCAAAACTCTGATTTCCATGTCTCATCACTCCTTATCCAATCATGATCAAGCTTTTCTTATTCTATTGTACGAAATCGCACCTATGGTACTCTTTCGTACAATGGGTGTGAAACTAACGTTTCACACCCATTGTATAATGTCTTTATTTACAATGTCTAATACCTATAACAAATATTTATCATGCTTATAAAGCATGTTTTATCATTAATACTTTTCTTGTATTCCTCTCATCAGATCCATATATTTTTATGATATTATACATATCAATCATTGTGAAAACATGGTAAGATATTTGATAGAGGAAGTGTTAATATGTTACTGACTATTCATCAACACACAATTGAAATCAATCAGCCTGCAAGTTTAGAAACAATTGCGAAAAAGTATTTTCTAGACCAGCAGATTTATGCTGGTATAGTGAATGGGAAATTATACGAACTCAATCATATTATTGAAAATGATGCGACTATTGAATGGGTCGATGAACAAAGCATCATTGGTAAACAAATCTATGAAAGAACACTCACATTTGTTTTTATTGTGGCGACAAAACAATTATTTAAAGATGCTGTGATTCATGTTGAATTTACGTTTCAGGATGGACTATACTGCTCTATTCAAAAAAAGGAAAGTCTGACACCACAGGATGTTGATCAAATCAAACAAAGAATGTTAGATTTGATTCAAGAACACTCCAAAATAACACGTCATGTCATGCCACAAAATCAGGCTATTGACTTTTTTAAACAAAATCATCTTGAAGATAAAGCTCATTTATTACAATATCGTTCAAAAGACACATGCAGTATTTATGAAATGGAAGGCATTTATGATTATTTTTATGGTTTTATGCTCCCTGATGCTTCATATCTCAAACAGATTTCTCTACAGTTCTTTGCGCCAGGATTACGTTTAGGACGTTATGATGTCACTTTTCAACACTATAAACTTTTCCAAATCATGAAAGAATATGAAGAATGGGGTGAGTTAATAGATGTTCCTACTGTCGCAAAGATGAATGAAAAAATTGTCAAAGGTCAAATCAATGAACTGATGTTAATGTCAGAAGCGATGATTGAAAAGAAATTAGCTGAATTAGCAACATATATAGCCAAAGAAAAAGATCATCTCAAAATGATTTTAATTGCAGGTCCTAGTTCTGCAGGCAAGACAACTTTTTCTAAGCGCTTAGGTATTCATTTAAAAATATTAGGAATGAGCCCTATCACAATTTCTATGGATGATTTTTATTTGAATCGTACACAAACTCCTAAGCTTCCTGATGGCAGTTATGATTTTGAAAATATTGAAGCTGTGGACTTAAAATGTTTCAATGAAACCATGCTTCATCTGATTCATCATAAACCTGTTTATTTACCTCGCTATCATTTTCAAACAGGTTTAAGAGAATATGATAAACATCCTACTGTATTATCTGATCGTCAAATTCTTATCATAGAAGGTATTCATGGATTAAATCCACGTACTTCATACTATATACCTGAAAATGCGAAAATGAGAATATATATCAATGCTTTAACTCATTTAAATTATGATAATCATAATCGTATTCCAACATCGGATTATCGCCTGATTCGTCGTATTGTCCGTGACTATCAGTTTAGAAATGCTAATGCTACAGAAACAATCCGTCGTTGGAAAAATGTAAAAAATGGAGAAGACAAATATATTTATCCTTATCAAGAAGAAGCCGATGCTATTTTTAATACATCTATGGTATATGAGCTCGCTGTCTTAAAACCAATTGCTCAAAAGTTATTATTACAAGTATCCCCAGAATCTAAAGAATACATTGAAGCTAATCGTCTTTGTAAACTGCTAGATTACTTTGTAGAAGCCAAAGTGAGTATACCACAAACTTCAATTCTCGCTGAATTTGTAGGTAATTCTATCTTTCAATAAAAAAGATGTCGATGTGTTTAACATACCGACATTTTTTCATGAAATAAACAGACTAATAAAATCAGAAAATATTTTTGCGATAAATTCAATAATATTGACACACCATTGACTCAATGTTTCCATCATTGTCCCCACACGATTATCTGATGTATCCTGTAAAGTAATGACTGACTGAATTTCTTTTCTCGAAGATACATCTTCTTCAAACTGATCAATCTGTCTTTCAAACAAAGTTCTAGATACCTGATGATCACCAAAGAATAAGCTCATCACACATATAAGAAGCAATACACAGCATAAATCAATCCAAAACTGTTTCATGCACTTAAATATTCATCTAAAACCATTGCTAAAATATTCAAAGAATTTTGAACTTCTTCATATGTGTTTTCATTTGCTCCAACTTCTATTAACACCATATTATCAGTAACACCTTGATTATAATGACTTTGTTTAAGATAAACACCTCGACATATTTTAGGAATCTTTTCATTCAACATATCAGCCAGTTTTTCACAACGTTTATTGACTGCACTGTAATGAGAACTTCCCTTTCCCACAACAAACATTAATTTTGCATAATTTTTATGATCCACAGTAATTGTTGATAAGTTCTTTTTAATAGAATCCCTATGAAAATCAATAACCAAATCATACTTTCCATGTTTTTCAACTGCCTGTGTTAAATACTTTTGTGAAACACTATATGATTTGGCATAATCAATATGATTTTTGGTTTTATACAATTCAAAATCCGTTGTTTCATAATCGACTTCATAACCTCTGTTTTCTAACAATTGCATTAAATAACGACTCCCTTCTTTCACTGACTTTGTTGCATACTCTTCACCTTGATGCGTATTATAAATATAAATTGATTTTCCATTAAGCTGCTTTTTCACATGAGTTGTTGTTAGTGAAGACACAACATTTTCAACACTTTCACTATAAATGCTTTGAAAAGGAAGATTGAATAAAATCACAATCACCACAACTATTTTGAAAATAATTTTTATATTTTTATTCATGAAACCTTCCCTCCTCTAACTATACAATGAACTATATGCAAAAAAAGTTATTTTTAGTACATAAAAAAGAAATTCATAAAAGAATTTCTTAATAAGTTATACTATTAATACTTGTTGATAATAATTTAGATAACATTTCAATATCAAAATCAATCTGTTTATCACTCATAACAAATTGATTTTCAATAGGATTTAAAACTTCATTTAATAATTGGATACGCTTTTGTTCACTTAACTGTCCAATTTCTCCTAATATCAAACGTCTTTGCACTTCATTCAATCGTCCTTCATAACGCTTACGTTTTCCTACCTTTAAGGCTGTTGAAGGATCTAAAGATTCTTTAAAATAACCCTCTAACAGATTATAAACATCACTCACTAAACTAGAAACATGAATGACTGTTGGTACACCAATAGCCAAAACAGGAACACCCATTGTTGCTTCACTTATATTTTTACGATGATTGCCAATTCCACTTCCTGGATATATACCCACATTATTCATTTGAATCACACGGCAGATCTTTTCATAACTTTGTGCACACAATGCATCAATAGCGATAACCAGATCAGGCTGAAATTCCTGTACCAATGCCAACAACAAATCGGCTGTTTCCATACCTGTATGTGCCATTACCCCTGGGGCAATACACATCGTATCATAATACTGATGACGATGTCTTTCTTCGATAGAATAATGATGCGTGGCACGAATCTGATTCAATGTTCTCGGTCCAATCGCATCACTTGTGAGAGTGGGATTTCCCAATCCTATCCATAAGATAAGCGGATCTATTTTCTTGACCTTCTCTTTAATAAGGAGAGATAACTGCTTTTGAAAATGTTGTGAAATTTTCTCAAAATCCTGATAATCAGGAAAACTGATTTCAATATATTTGCCTATATCATGAGGATAAAGAGGACTGGTCTGTAATATTTCAAATGTTTCAATAGAAATATCTCCATCTTGTTTTTGATGATGTTTATAATCTTTATCTCGTGTTGCATAAGCCAATGATTCTATGGCTAAATCGCTACGTGTATAATATTTATTCATATTCTCACCATTATAAGCATTACCAAAATTAAAAAAATATAATCAATTATCAATAAAACATTGCATTTATCATCTATTTTTGATAGAATAACATGGCAAAAGTCAAAGTGAGGTGAAAGATAATGGCAAACATGAAACAACAAATCAAACGTTATAAAAATGACAACAAAAAACGTTTAATCAACAATTCTTATAAAAGTGCTTTAAAAACAGCAATTAAAAACGTAAAAGCTGAAGTTGAAGCTGGAAATAAAGAAGCTGCAATTGCTGCATACAATGTAGCTGCATCTAAATTAGATGCTTCTGTCAGCAAAGGAATTCATCATAAAAACTATGCTAGCAGACAAAAATCTAAATTAGCAAAATTAGTGAACTCTATCGCTTAATGAGATAGAGTTTTTTATTTATCTTGTATGTCAAGTTTTCTTGACATACATTTTTTATCATCCTATAATAAAAGTGTAAAGAAAACTTGACATGAGGTGATATAATGCATAAAGAAGATATTTTAAAAAAGAATCAAAAAACAATGAATAAAGAATATGACTTTTTTCTTGATCAAAAAACACTTCCTATATTAATGACTGTTTTTATCATTTTGTGTTTTGCAATGATGTTATTCTCTTTTATAACCCCATTCCAACAGGAAATTTTTTATACCTCAACAACCCTGTTATTGACGTTTCTTGCATCATACTTTCTTGCTTATTTCTATTATTTACGTATATCGAAATACTTATATATAGGCCTTTTCTTCCTTGTTTTCTTGATGTTTTCTATAAGTTATCTGTGGTTATTGATTTGGTAGGTGAAACATATGGATAAAAATAAAATTCTTGATTTATATCGTCATGAAAAAGATGAAAGACAAGTTCAATGCCAAAGAAAAGCGTTATTGAAAGGTATGTCTTTTCTTGTAACTGTTGCTCTCGCATTGATGTTCTTTTCTTTTGAATTTCAGGAAGTTCCAACAGTCTTTTATACCATTTATATCTTGATTATGCCTATAGCTGGATTGTCATTGAATATGCGTGGTTGGTATGATAAAAATAAATTCTATTTCATATGTGGGCTTGGTTTGATTGTTCTTTGTCTTATCAATGGTTATCAATATATATCTATCATGGTTGGCATTTAATATGAATGAAAAATTAGTACTTAAAAATCATTTAAGAAAAGCAAGAAATGAAAAAGGACTCTCACAAATGGAATTGGCCAATATGGTTGGTGTATCAAGACAGACAATCTCATCTATTGAAAATGGACAATTTAATCCTACTGCTAAACTGGCATTAATTTTATGTATTGCATTAGATAAGACATTTGAAGAAATCTTTTATTTTGATATATCAATTTGACTTTCGTTAGTCATAGGATTATCATGTGTATATGCAAAAAGGAGGAACATATGGAACGTAAAAGTATTGCAATTGAGGATACATGGGATTTATCTCGTATCTATGCAAATAAACAGGAATTTTATACAGATTTAGAAAAAGCAAAAGATTTATTATCATCTTTGCTTCAACAAAAAGATTCTTTTTTAGAAAATGATGATCAATTCTTAAAGTTTCATCAAGATGAAACAATGTTATCTCGTTATATTCAAAAATTACATTGTTTTGCGCATTTACATTGTGATGTTGAACCTAATAACCAGGAATATCAAACAATGTATGCCGCCATTCTTTCATTCTATGATCAAGTGACTTCATCTTTAGATTTCTATACTGTTATGATGATTGAAAACAGTGATAAAGTTGCTCAATATCTTGAAGATGAAAAATTAGAAGATTATCGTTATAGTTTACAGGAAGTTTTAAGACAAAAAAAGCATGTCTTATCACAGGAATTAGAAACTATTGTTTCTAAAACATCTTCTATTTCTGATATTTCTTCTCAAGTGTTTGATGCTTTAAGATTAGATTATGACCCTGTTCATGTAGATGGAAAAGAAAAAGTCTTGAACAGTGCAACCCTAACAGAATTTCTTAAAAACAAAGATCCTAAAGTCAGAAAAGAAGCGTATCATAACTTCTTTAAAGAATATAAGAAATTTGAAAATGTTTATGCTGCAACATTATCTGGTGTTATGAAAAAAGATGCATTTTATGCTGATGTGAAAAACTTTGAAGGACCATTGGAAGCCAGTCTTTTTGATGATAATGTACCAACATCTTTATTCTTTAAAATTTTAGAAAAAGCAAATGTACAATATCGTCCATTATTTCATCGTTATAACGCTTTAAAAAAGAAGATTTTAAATCTTGATACGATGTATAATTATGATTTGAATATTCCTTTGGTTCAATACCAGACAAAGAAATACACAATTGATGAATGTTTTGATATTATTTTAGATGTTGTTCAAATCTTTGGTGAAGAGTATGTCAACATCATCAAAAAAGCCAGAGAAGAAAGATGGATTGATTATTATCCACATGCTGGTAAACGTATTGGTGCCTATTCAAGTGGCTGCTATGATACAAATCCATATATTCTTATGAATTTTATTGGTGATTATAATTCACTTTCAACGATGATTCATGAATTAGGACACAGTGCCCATAGTTATTTATCTTGTCATCACCAGTCACCAGTAAATTGTGATTATCGTATTTTTGTCGCTGAAGTTGCTTCAACAGTCAATGAAACATTGCTCATTAACTACATGTTAGATCATGCTTCAAGTGAAAAAGAAAAAGCCTATTTCTTATATGAACTCCTAGAAAATTGTGTTGGTCTTATTTTCAGACAACCTATGTATGCTGACTTTGAGCATATTTTACACACATGGGCTAAAGAAGGAAAACCAATGTCATCACAAATGATTACAGATTTGTATTATACTAAAAACGCTGAATATTATGGACCAGAAATAACAATGGATGAATATGTAGGTTATTCTTGTTATTATATTCCTCATTTCTATTATAACTATTATGTTTATAAATATACTTTAGGAATGACTGTTGCTTTAGCCATTGTCTCACGTTTATTAAATGGTGATGAAAAACAAAAAGAAGCTTATCTCAACTTCTTAAAATCAGGTGGCAGCAAAGATCCTGTTGACCTTTTAAAAGATGCTTTAGTCAATCCTTTAGAAGATCAATTATACGATGATGCTTTCCATTATTTTGAAACAATTTTAAATGAATTTGAAAAAATTATCCTAGATATGTCAAGCACTTTGTAATAAAGTGCTTTTTTTATAAAGCAACTGATAGTTGACAAAGAGTTGGTGGTCTTTTGAATATCATTTGATATAATGATTATACAATGAAAGGTGGTTTATCAAATGTCATTAGGTCAAAATATAAAAAAGAAGAGACAGCAAATGAAATTATCTCAAGAATATGTTGCTGAAAGATTAGGTGTTAGTAGACAAGCTGTTTCAAAATGGGAAACAAACCAAAGTGAACCCTCAATGAAAAATCTTATTGAACTTGCTGAATTGTTCCAAATCAGTTTATCTGAACTTACAGATACAAAAGATTCACACATACCAATCATCAATCAGCATGTCAAATGTTCTTATTGTGGAAAAGAGGCTCGATATTTTTTAGACCAGACAAAAACTCAAGCCTATTGCTCACAAACATGTCAATTGGCACATACTGAAGCTTTAAACAAAATCCAAAAACAACTGAAATGGTTTTATCTTGGTATTATCTTATCTATTCTCCTTTTATTAACAAGTGCTTTATCTCTTTTACCATTTCAAAAAAACATAACGACAGGATGTGGTATGTTATGTCTAGGTATGACACTCATTCTATTTCCCTTTTGTACACCTGAAACCTATCAAAAATTTGGCTATCTTAAGAGCACTCAAATTGGACGTTTTTTAGGCTTTCTCGTTGAATTATATGCTCTTTTTATACTATTTCTATGAATAATTAAAGCAGTGTTTCCACTGCTTTTTCTTCTTGAAATAGAGGTATATTCAAAGAATAAAAAATCCCTAAAATCAATATAATCATCAATAAAAAACCATCGACATATATGATGATATGTTTATTTCTATTCAATCGTATATCCTATTTGTTTAATCATTGTTGTGATATCTTCTTGTGATAATGTCTGTTGTAACAATGAAGAAGAGTTTGACATTTTCATTACAATTCCATGATCTACAATCATAAATCCCTTTGATGAATAGGCTAATTGTAATTGATCTTCTTTCTTCTTATAATGATCATAACTGTCTTTTTGATCTTCAAAAGCTTTTGTAGCATCTTCTTGTGTATAATATGTATAAATTCTTAAATAAGGGTTATTATAAGTTCCTGTTTTTTCCATATCCGTTAAAGAATCAACTGCTATATATTCAGGTGAAAGACGTTGTTCCCAATTCCCTAAAATATGATTTTTTTCTTCAACATAAGGCTGCATTTGATCTAAGACAACTTGTCTTTGTTTCATCATCGCAGAAACTGCTTCTACATCATATGGAAAAGATGCCAAGAAAGCCTGCCATAATCCTATAGCTATACATACAAATACAACAAAAACAGTCCATTGTACACTATATTGATAAACTTTAGGGAACTTCTCATTTGATGCATATAACCCTTGATGTTTTTTCAAATAGAATTGTTGACGACGTAAATATTGTCTTTTGATTTCACTGATACGTGTCTTTATAATTGTATAAAGACCCCATACAATTGTTAAACAAATACAAAAAGAAATGACTTTTACGAATTCTAAATCTAAGATTTCTAAATAATAAAATAATGGAAAATGACTGACAATTCCATAACAAAAATCTAAAAGACTATAAATCCAATCTCCTAAAGGTATATATTCTAAAATATTTTTTAATCTTAATGCACTCACAGCCTGAAAATTTCTATAATAAGAAATCAAAAGAGCTGTTGATATATAGATAGGCATTGAAAATGCACCAAAAATATTTTTAATACTATTTGTAAAAGTACGAATGTATAAAATGATTTGTTCTTTTTTTGTTAAATCTTGAACAGTCCCTTCTACAAGTTCATGATTTTGAGCAATTTTGATATAGGCATAATAATAGCGTTCAAAAAAATGATGGTTTCGTCTAGTATGTATTCTTTTTTCAAAAGATTGACGAATATAATCCCAAGGATCATCTTGACAACACTGTAAACTGTGATAACAATCATCAAGACTCATTTGTATTGATGTTTGTTTTTGATGATCTTTTTTAAATAAACTGATTATATATAAAGTCGTAAATAACACAATAAAAAGAAATGTTAATCCTACTATACATAAAAATATCGGTGAAACCTGTTGAAAATAAGTGATAGTTTCTGTTGGAACACGAAAGAGCCCCTCTAACAAACTTACTCCTATTTCACTGATCCACTGATAAATCCCATTAAAAAAATCAATTGCGAAAAACAGATAAGCAACCCCTGTTGCACAGATCATTGATCCTGATACAATAAATAAGATTGCAAATAATAGCCAACTGATTACATTCCATACACTATAGATTTTAGTCATAATCTGACGATACTGATATAAAAATGTATGTAACTGTGTCTGATTATTTATTGATATCTGTTGATATGCTTTTTCTAATTCTTCGTTATCATTGTCTGTTTTCAGTTTTTGATACAATTCATCAACAATATGCTGATCACGAAAAAAAAGTATATCTTCATACTTGATCATAAATTTCCTCTCCCCTTTTTGGTTAGTATAGCATAACGGTCGAAAAAAGGAAACTATTGTTCATTGATTTTCGATAACTTTAATATATGAAAAAATCACTCTCAATAGAAAATAGGGAATAGATTTATTTTTTGTATAACTTCGTGTATAATAAAAACAGAAACGAGGTTAGATTATGTTAAGAACAGAAACAAGATCATTTCAAATTGGACATTTAACAATGGGTGGCAATAATCATGTCATTATTCAATCTATGTGCAATACCAAAACAAAAGATGTAGAAGCAACTGTTAAACAGATTCATGAGTTGGAAAAAGCAGGATGTGAAATGGTAAGAGTGGCGGTTTTTGATAAAGAGGATGCATCAGCAATTGCTGATATCAAAAAACAGATTCATATTCCTCTAATTGCTGATATTCATTTCGACTATCGTTTGGCTTTACTGGCAATTGAAAATGGTATTGATAAAATTCGTATCAATCCTGGTAATATTGGTTCTATGGATAAGGTTAAAGCTGTTGTAGAAGCCTGCAAACAACATCATATTCCTATTCGTATTGGTGTCAATGGTGGTTCTTTAGAAAAAGATATTTTAGAAAAATATGGAAAACCAACTGCACAAGGGATGATTGAAAGCGCCAAAAAACATGTTGATATTTTAGAGTCATTAGATTTTCATGACTATGCCATTTCTTTAAAATCATCCAATACTTTATTAACCATCGAAGCTTATACTCTTGCCAGTCAAACTTTTGATTGTCCTTTACATATTGGTGTTACAGAAGCTGGCACAAAGCTTGGTGGAACGATCAAATCAAGTTTAGGTATTGGTACATTGTTATATCAGGGTATTGGTAATACCATTCGTGTCTCTTTAAGTGCTGATCCTGTAGAAGAAATCAAAGTTGCTAAAACATTATTAAAGGAATTAGAACTGATTGATCCTGTTCCAACTTTGGTATCATGTCCAACTTGTGGTCGTATTCAATATGATTTGATTCCAGTCGCAAATGAGATTGAAGATTTCTTGAATACCATCCATGCTGATATCACAGTCGCCATTATGGGATGTGCAGTCAATGGCCCTGGTGAAGCAAAACATGCTGATATTGGGATTGCCGGTGGTGTTAAAGAAGGTTTATTGATTAAAAAAGGTGAAGTCATAAAAAAAGTCAAACAAGAAGACATGGTCCAAGTCTTAAAAGATGAAATACTCAAAATGATAGAAAAGCAATGACAAAAAATCATTGCTTTTTTATATTGGCGTTTTTTATTTCTACTATCTTTTATAAATCCCATTTGATTTGATCCATACATCGTAATAAATCATCCCAATATTTCTGTGATTTCCAAAGAATTTGACTCTTATTTATATCTCCAAGTTCAATATCAAAAAGAACATTTTTTATATCATTCTCAAAAAATATCCATCTGATTCCATTTGTATAAAGAACCTTTTTAAAAGATTGAATATGTCCATTTAACTGTTCATCATTTCCATCAAGTGAAACTGTTGGCATTTTTACTTCAATACATCCATATAGCTTTGCATTACTGTCCTTTTCTCTTGCCAATACAACAAAATCCGTGAAACCTGCTTGCCCATAAAACTTCATTGAAATATCACTTTTTCTCCTTGCAGATACATCTCGTATAGATAATGGACATGTATTTTGTGATTCTCTTATCATACTTGCTACAATGGAATAAAGCTCAATTTCTACACCAGCATTTTGAATCAGTGCTAATTCTATTTCTTCTTTATAATATTCAAAATTTCTTAATACCGACACACTTTATCCTCTCCATTTTTATCATTTCATTAAACGATCTTGGACAATTCTCATAGTTTATTATCTTTAAATAACATCTTCTTACTCACATTTGTCAATGATTGTCTTTTTTTATTTTTAAAAAACCAATCAGAATCAAAATAAT
>ERZ857801.1446-NODE-1446-length-24964-cov-2.905496_pt1 | contig 24964 bp, 20 predicted proteins | sample MGYA00519762_ERZ857801 | MGnify/ENA primary metagenome ERZ857801 (study PRJEB31778, sample SAMEA3449368) | human gut metagenome | biome: human gut; feature: human-associated habitat; material: faeces | place: United Kingdom | collected 2010/2012 ...
CATTTACCTGAATGAGACAGTTGTCTATTTCTGCTGCATACAAAGCAGCCATCGCATGCTCGATCGTGCTTATTCTTACATCTCCGTCGGCTATGACCGTTCCTCTGCTTGTTTCTACTACGTTTTCGGCTAATGCCTCGATGACGGGTTGTCCTTCGAGGTCAACGCGTTGTATTTTGTATCCGTGATTTTCGGGGGCCGGTAGGAACGTGGCCGTAATATTCAATCCGGTATGTAATCCTTTACCGCTGACCGAAAAGCTGTTTTTTAGAGTCTTTTGTTTCATCGATATTATAGTTTATTATTTTTCAATTGTTCTTTTAATGCTTCTATCTCCTTTTCGAGAGCTTTCACCGTACGGGTAAGTTCGGGAAGCCGTTTTACATAAACGACTTGTCTGGCAAATTCTTTGGAAGGAACAGCAGGGTATCCCATGATTACGGCGTCGTTCTCGACATGATTGGGTATACCCGATTGGGCTCCGACTTGAATTCGGTCTCCTAGTTTGATATGCCCGGCGACTCCTACTTGACCGCCTATCATAGCATGGCTGCCGACTTTTGCCGAACCGGCAATTCCCGCTTGGGCCGCAATAACCGTGTGTTCTCCTACTTCGACGTTATGTGCGATTTGTATCAGGTTGTCGAGTTTCACACCTTTTTTGATAATCGTAGAACCCATTGTAGCTCGGTCTATTGTTGTATTGGCTCCGATCTCGACGTTGTCTTCGAGTACGACGTTTCCTATTTGAGCGATTTTCGCATATTCCCCGTTGGCTTGGGGTGCGAATCCGAATCCGTCGGCTCCGATAACGGTTCCTGCATGTAGAATACAATTGTTGCCGATGACACAGCTGTGATAGATTTTTACTCCTGCAAAAATGGTAACGTTATCGCCGATAACTACATCATTCCCGATATAGGTTTGAGGATAGATTTTTACGTTTTTACCTATTTTTACTCGCTCTCCGATATAGGCGAACGCTCCTAAATAGATATCGTCGGGGAGTGTGACCGACGAGGAGACATAGTTGGGTTGTTCAATACCACGTTTGGCGATAGTCGCTTCATTTACCAAATTGAGAAGCATCGCTAAACAGGCATATGGGTCATCGACTTTGATAAGAGTGGCTTCGATAGGATGCTCCGGCTCAAAGTCTTTATGTACCAGAACTATGCTGGCGTGAGTTTGGTATATATAGTGCGTGTATTTGGGATTGGCAAGGAAAGAGAGAGTACCGGGTGTTCCTTCTTCAATTTTAGACAGGTTATTGACTTCTACCGAGGGATTTCCAACCAACTCTCCATGCAGGAATTCTGCTATTTGTCGTGCTGAGAATTTCATATTGTTCTCTGTCTTTTGAGTTTACAATCGGCAAATTTCGCAATTTTTTTCAAATTCTTGGTAATAAGAAGTAGATTTTATTACAAAAGGATTGCTCCTTGCGATTTCATCTCATTTTATAAATCTGATTTTTAATGGTATAAAAATTTTCTGTTTGTGAAGCTAAGATTTATTCTTAAAAAAGAAGGTGATAAAAAGTTTGCATCTGTAAGAAAAATTCGTTTCGATAGATACTTTTTTAAGTGAAAAATGATTTCCTTTCGGATATTTATGTTATCTTTGCAACCTGCATTTTCAAGGTATATCATGACTAGAAATAGTGCAGATAGTTTATAACAAATACACATTCAGCATAAACTATGAAATTGATGCAAGAAAAACTGTCGAAGTATGATGCTCCGCAGAAGGCCAAAGCCCTTGGTGTTTATCCTTATTTTCGTAAAATAGAAAGCGATCAGGACACCGAGGTCTTAATCAACGGCAAAAAAGTTTTAATGTTCGGTTCGAACAGTTATTTAGGTCTTACCAATCACCCAAAAATTAAAGAGGCTGCTATTGCCGCTATCCGTAAATATGGTACGGGTTGTGCCGGTTCCCGATTCTTGAATGGAACATTGGACATTCATGAGGAGTTGGAACATCGGTTGGCTAAGTTCGTAGGGAAAGAAGAAGCCATTATTTATTCAACTGGATTTCAAGTCAATTTGGGGGTAGTCTCTTGTGTCACTGGACGCGGAGACTATATTTTATGGGACGAACTCGATCATGCTTCGATAATCGAAGGTCGTCGTTTGTCTTTCTCTACTCCGGTGAAATATCGCCATAACGATATGCAATCGTTGGAGGACCAGTTGCGTAATTGCAATCCTGATAAGGTGAAATTGATAGTGACCGATGGCGTGTTTTCTATGGAAGGCGATGTAGCCAATCTTCCTGAAATCGTACGTCTGGCTAAGCAGTATAATGCAGCCGTGATGGTCGATGAAGCACATGGTATAGGTGTTTTCGGACGAGACGGACGTGGAACATGCGACCATTTCGGTGTGACCGATGATGTGGATCTCATTATGGGTACGTTCAGTAAATCATTCGCTTCGTTGGGCGGTTTTATCGCTACGGATAAGGTAACGGCAAATTATTTACGTCATAACTCTCGTTCCTATATTTTCAGTGCAAGTATTACACCGGCTTCGACTGCGGCGGTGGGTGCTGCTTTGGATATTATGGAGAGTGAACCGGAACGTATAGCCAACTTGTGGGACGTGACGAATTATGCTTTGGAAGGATTCAGACGTATAGGTTGTGAGATAGGGAATACATGTACGCCTATTATTCCGTTGTTTATTCGTGATAATGAGAAAACATTCCGGGTAACTCGCGATTTGTTTGATGAGGGTATTTTTGTTAATCCGGTTGTTTCTCCGGCTGTTGCGCCTAAGGATACGTTGATAAGATTTTCTCTGATGGCTACGCATACACGAGCACAAGTAGATGTAGCTCTTGAAAAAATCGAAAAGTGTTTCAAGCACTTGGATATTATCAAATAAGTATATAAGTATAGTTTGTTTTTAATACCGTTGGAGAGGAACTCTCCAACGGTATTTTTTTAGGCAGTAGAGTTTTATTTGAGTTATTTAAAAAACTTACCCACCTTATTTCAATAAGGTGGGTAAGTTAAAATCGGTTGAGACTAACGTATTAGTCATCTATGTCGATTAGGTTGAAATTTAAATCGAATGTAAGCTCTAATCGATTCGTAAGTTTCACTTCATAATCTCTTTTGTCCCTATCGATTTGTACAATTTGTGTATCTGGATAGTTTTGGGATACATAGCTTGCAATTTGTACAGGAATGATAGCTGTTGGCACTGTCGAATATTTACATTCAACTTCTTTCCATTCACCGTCTTTTAAAAATTCGACTTTGGAACCATTGGTGAAAACAACTTCATAACGGGTTTCCAGAAAATCCCGTTCGAGTTTTGCCAAAGCGACTTTCTCTTTCGGGAAATGTGTCTTGATGAACAGCTGTGCTTTTTGAGGTAATTGGGTAACAGCAATGGGTTTGTCGTTATCGGCGCAAGCCGTAGAAATACCAAGAGCCATTAGAATTGTTGTAAGAATCATTAGCTTTTTCATAACATTCAAAAATTATTAGTTAGACATTGTTTTAATTTGATGATACAAAGATTAGGAGCAATTTTGAAATGAATTTGAAATTCTGGGATATTATTTGAAAAAAATCGTTTTTTTAGTTTATGGCCAAGTAATGGAGAAATAGTGCTTCGACTCTTTGAACTGATATTCTATATGCAGATTGTAATATCGACAAACCGCTTTTACCAGAGCCAAGCCTAATCCGGTAGAACCTTCTTTTTTGCTTCCCTGATAAAATCTTTCGAATATGTGTTCGGTGTCCAAAGGCGTTGTTCCATCATTGGCAATTGTCAGGGTGCGATTGATAAGAGTGATTTCGATATTGCTGTCTTGTGTTGTATGTACATATGCATTTTTAAGTAAATTGGTAATTAATGTAGAGGCCAAAGACTCATTCATTAAAACAATGAATGTTTCAGGAATGTTTATTGTATAGGAAATATTTCGTGATGAGTATATTTCGTTGTATAGAGAGATTTGTTCTTTAATTATAAAAGCTAAATCTATATTTGTGCTCTCGGGGAATTGTCCGTTTTCAATTTTTGTAAGTAGTAGTAACGTTTTATTGAGTCGAACTATATGCCCTAATGTTCTTTGCATCTTGAATAGTTCTTCTATTTGTGTTTCATTGAGTTCTGTGTTATCGAGCAGCCATTCGAGACGATTCCCTAAAATGGCTAAGGGAGTTTGTAGTTCATGAGAGGCATTCCCTATAAATTGTTTTTGTTGCTCGAAAAGTTCTTCCGAACGATTTGCCGCTTCTTGTGCTGCTACATTGAGCTTGTGAAATTCAGAAATATTCGTGTCGTTGGGTACTGGTGTATTGTGTCTGCCCGGAGTGTAATTGTCGAGCCAGTGTAACAGTGCATACAAGGGACGCATGCTGCGGTGGAAAATCCATATTGTCGATCCTATTATCGTTATGAGAAGTACGAAGTAGAGGAGTATGATCCAAAATAAGATAGTCCTGACCAAATCGTCTTTTTCGAAAGTCGGTATGGCGACTTTCAGTTCATAGTAATTATCATCATTATCTAAGAAAATGGTGGAGAGGATGCGTGCTGGTTCTGTCTCTTCTTTTTCTGGAATGTAGACTTCGGCATCGTAGTATTCGATATGGGGTTTTGATGAAGCATAGGCTTCGTCAATGGGAGTTATGGAATAACTATTATTAGATCCACTATTTAAGGAAGGCAATTCTCTGCCAGCAAGCATGCGTATAATTATCAATTCGGAATAATCTTCCAGTGTATCATCGGCCTCGTCGTTGATTTCTTCTACCATCATAAAATAGAAGAGAGTCGCCCAAAGTGCCATGAGCGGAATCAAAATTAAAGATAAACGTAAAGCTATACGGTATATGAGTTTCATGAGACGGTGATTTTATTCGATTGGCGGAACGAGTTTGTATCCGAATCCATATATGGCTTTTATTTCTATGTTGGCTCCTGCATCAATAAGTTTGCGACGTAAATTTTTCATTTGAGCATATACAAAATGAAAATTATCTGCTTGGTCGGCATGGTCTCCCCATACGGCTTCGGCAAGGACCGATTTATCTACTAAGTGATTGGGACGTTGCATGAAATAGAATAGAATGTCGAATTCTTTTTTTAATAAGGATAACTCTTTGTTATTGACCAACACCCGGGAGCTCTCGGGTTCAAGGGATACATTCCCTAAGATCAATGCCATTTCTCCACCGCTTTTTCCTCGCCGTAACACACTTTTTATACGGGCTAAGAGTTCGGCTGTATGAAATGGTTTAGGGAGGTAGTCATCGGCTCCCATATCCAATCCGAGAATTTTGTCATCAAGGGAATCGCGAGCGGATATGATAATGATGTTTTCTCTTTTTCGTAACTCTTTCAGGTGTTTTAGTAGTTGTAGCCCATTTCCGTCGGGCAACATGATATCGAGTAAAATACAGTCGTAACTATAAGCTGCGATTTTAGCATCTGCTTCGGAATAAGTGCTGGCAGTTTCGACTACATAGCGCTCCTGTACTAGCGCTCGTTGCATAATTTCCCGTAAGGAGGGTTCGTCTTCTATGATAAGTATTTTCATGTATCAAATTTATATATTCAATTTTGTAGAGAATTTAAAATGATAAAAAATTGTATTGGGGAAAAGGAACGTAAAGTAAATAGACTTAATTATTTTACTTCCTTTTTGGAATAAATAAAAAGGAATCTACATTTTATGTAGATTCCCCATATGAGAGCAAGAAGTGGATTATTCTGTTACTTCTTCAAATGCATCTTTCCCAAGTCCGCAAACTGGACATACCCAATCATCTGGAATATCTTCAAATGGAGTACCCGGAGCTATACCTCCATCAGGATCACCTACTGCTGGGTCATAAACCCATTCACAAGCTGTGCAAATGTACTTTTTCATACAAAATTTTTTTAATAAAACATATTTGGGGTATAAATCAGAAATATACTAATTCTACCGAAAGTAAAAATAGGTATAATTCGTTTAGAAACCAAATTATCCAGAGTTTCTTTTTATAACCATTTCAATTTTCTAACAAAAGAAGAATACTTTTGTTTTGTATCAAGGGGAGGATATTGTTCAAACCAATCCGTGCAAGGTCTATTTTTTACGGATTCGCGATACCTGTCAAATCTCGAAATAGCTGTCTTTTGTTGGAAAAGAAAAACCTCAAAAGCTTAATACGTAATCTTTTGAGGTTTTATTCCTTGTTGTAGCGATTCCGGGAATCGAACCCGAGTCTCAACCGTGAGAGGGTTGCGTGCTAGGCCACTACACTAAACCGCCATTCGCTTTTTGAAAAGCGATGCAAATATAACCGATTTGTTTTTATTGAACAAACTTTCGGTATGAAATTTTCTCAGTGTCTCGAATAAGATTGTTATTGTTTTGAAAATGAATGTCTAAATTATTTTTTCTAACTCCTTGATGTTTTTAGCTATTTCTTCTTCTGGTAAATTGTAGTTCAGAAGGTCTCCTGCTAAATATTGGTCATAGGCAGCCATATCGATGAGCCCGTGGCCGGATAGATTGAAGAGGATACATTTTTCTTTTCCCTCTTCTTTTGCTCTTAGTGCTTCTTGTATAGTGGCGGCTATTGCATGAGAGGATTCCGGGGCAGGGATAATTCCTTCGCATTGAGCGAATAATGTAGCTGCTTTGAATGTATCGAGTTGTTCTATGTCCACGGCTTCCAAGAGGCCATCTTTTTTCAGTTGGCTGACGATCGTTCCTGCTCCGTGGTAACGTAGTCCACCTGCATGTATATTGGCCGGGGAGAAGTTATGTCCCAAAGTGTACATGGGCAGTAGAGGTGTATAGCCCGCTTCATCTCCAAAATCGTATTGAAAAATTCCTTTGGTCAATTTGGGACAGGACGCAGGTTCGGCTGCGATTAACCGAATGTCTTTTCCCTCTTTTAATTTATGGCGTAAAAATGGGAATGAAATTCCCGAGAAGTTGGACCCACCTCCGAAGCAAGCGATGACAATATCGGGGTATTCGCCAGCCATTTCCATTTGTTTTTCAGCTTCTAGCCCGATTACTGTTTGATGTAAAGATACGTGATTGAGTACACTACCTAAAGTATATTTACAGTTGGGGGTACTCATTGCCAATTCTATCGCTTCAGATATTGCCGTACCTAAACTTCCTTGATAATTGGGGTGATCGGTTAATATTTTACGTCCTGCTTTGGTCGACATACTGGGTGAAGCAATAACTTGTGCGCCGAATGTTTGCATAATAGAACGTCGATAGGGCTTTTGATGGAAGCTCACTTTAACCATGTAGACTGCAAGTTCCAATCCGAATGCTTTTGCGGCTAAAGAGAGTGCAGCCCCCCATTGTCCTGCTCCGGTTTCGGTTGTGATGTTGGTTATACCTTGTTTTTTACAATAGTAGGCTTGTGGTATGGCCGAATTTAGTTTGTGAGAACCAACAGGGCTTACACTTTCGTTCTTGAAATAGATGTGTGCAGGAGTGTCCAATGCTTTTTCGAGCCCCAAAGCTCTGACAAGAGGAGTAGGGCGCCATATTTTGTACATATCGCGTACTTCTTCGGGGATTTCTATCCATGCGTCGGAAGTGTTTAATTCTTGTTTACAGAGTTCTTCTGCAAAAATCGGATAGAGGTCTTCTACGGCTAGGGGAGATTTGGTTGCCGGATTTAATGGACTCATTGGCTTGTTGGGCATGTCTGCAATGACATTATACCATGCTTGTGGTATGTCTTTTTCTGCAAGGATAAATTTTTTTGTAGCCATTTTACTCCTTTGGTTTTTGTGATTTATAAAGTAAAAATAAAGTTTTTGCATCTAATTGAAAAGCAAATATATGAATTTTTTATTAAATGTATAGAAAAACTATGATTTTTTTGTCTATATGAATTTATCTTTGAATTTTTAAATGCAAAAAGAGACGCTGCTCACGCAGCATCTCTTTTTTAGAATTCATCACATTATGCTTATTTTAAAGTGCTAGATAGAGTTACGCTCACGCGCGACTATGCGAATTATAGATATCTTGATTCAACAACCGACCAATCGACGATTTTCCAGAGGTTGTGCAATTGCTCTGCTCGTCTGTTGCGATAGTCGATATAGTAGGCGTGTTCCCATACGTCGAACGTTAACAAAGGAGTAAGTCCTTTGGTTAAAGGAGTGCCTGCATTATTTTCTTTACTGATAACCAGATTTCCGTCTTTATCTTTGGATAACCAGACCCAACCAGATCCAAATAGAGTAGTCCCTGCTTGTTCAAATTCTTTTTGGAAGTTTTCGAAATTTCCCCACTTCTTATTTATAGCTTCTGCCAACTTCCCTTGTGGACTTTTTTTCCCATTTGGGGAGAATGTGAAGAAATAAAATATGTGGTTCCATGCTTGGGAGGCATTATTAAATAGAGCTCCGTCGGCTTCTTTGATGATTTCTTCGAGAGGCTTGTCTGCGAAGGGTGTTCCTTCGATAAGTTTATTTAGGTTATCGATATAAGTTTGTTCATGTTTACCGTAATGGTATTCTATCGTTTCCTGACTGATTACAGGGGCTAAATCATTAATACCATAAGGTAATGGAGGCAATTCGTAAATCATAATTATTTATTTTTCTTTGTTACTTATATAACAATCGTCGGACTAAAAAAGTTTCGTATATCTAAGTATTTTTTTCTGTTACTTGGAGTATACACATTTTTATAATGTCCGATTCATTCTCTAATTACTTGATTTCATTATTTCTCGGGTTTACTCGATGGCTTGGCTATCGATTCACGCATGGCAGTGTCTGCCTCGACATTTTTCATTTTATAATAATCCATGATTCCGAGATTTCCCGAACGGAAGGCTTCCGCCATAGCTCTGGGAACTTCAGCTTCGGCTTCGATTACTTTTGCTCTTGCCTCTTGTGCTTTGGCTTTCATTTCTTGTTCGAGAGCGATAGCCATGGCCCGACGTTCTTCTGCTTTGGCTTGTGCGATGTTTTTATCGGCTTGTGCCTGATCCATTTGTAAAGTGGCTCCAATGTTTTTACCGATGTCGATATCGGCTATATCAATGGAGAGGATTTCAAATGCAGTTCCTGAATCAAGCCCCTTTTTCAATACTAGTTTGGATATGGAATCCGGGTTTTCAAGGACTTGTTTGTGAGATTCAGACGAGCCGATGGACGACACGATACCTTCTCCTACACGAGCCAATATGGTATCTTCACCTGCACCGCCGACCAGTTGACGAATATTTGCCCGTACTGTTACACGAGCTTTGGCTATTAACTGTATACCGTCTTTGGCCACGGCTGTAACCGGCGGTGTGTCGATAACTTTCGGGTTTACAGACATTTGCACGGCTTCGAATACATCGCGTCCGGCTAAGTCAATAGCGGTAGCCATTTGGAAGCCTAAATCTATATTAGCTTTCGAAGCGGATACGAGTGCGTGTACGACGCGTTCTACATGGCCTCCGGCCAGATAGTGGGCTTCTAATTCATCACGCGTGATTGTTTTAAGTCCGGCTTTGTGGGCTTCAATCATAGCTCGAACAATGACTTGTGGCGGTACTTTTCTGATTCTCATCAAGAATAATTGGATAAGAGAGATTCTTACCCCCGATACTCGTGCCGAAATCCATAAAAGGAAAGGTACGAAGTAAAAGAATACAGCGAGTATGGCAATAATGCCAATTAGAAGAAATACGCTTAATCCTACCATAATTTTATTTTTGTTTAGAAGTGTTTATATTATTCCCTGTTTTTTCATTTTCTGTTTCTTTGCAAACAATGACTACCGTGGGTTCTATGCGGATTATTTTTACAGGTGTATCTTCATCAATCAGCTCATTATCTGCGCGGGCTTCGATGGTGTGGATTCCCACGATGATTTTTCCCATAGGGTTTAGTCTACTTAGTGTTACTCCCATGTCGCCGACTTTAATATCAGGGGTTATCGGGGAGGGTACTACCGAGCTTATTTCGGTATGCAGAGACATTTTGTCCAAGCTTCGGGATCGCATAAATCCTATGATGACAGCAATAGTAGTGACGGCTGCAATGAATAATGTTATTACAGCCCCATTTGTCCCGAAGGCCGAATAGGCATAGTAAATTCCACCTCCATAAAATAAGACCGAACATATACCTGCGATGGTAATTCCGGGAAGAAAGAATATTTCCAGTACCGCCAGAACTAGCGCTAATATTATTAGTAGTGTAACAGCTAATATATCAAACATATTTCTTAGATTTAGGTTCTATCTATGTTCCTTTTGCAAATTATCGAGTTCTATCTTTCGAGCCTGATTTTCGTAATTTTCCGGTTGAGGATAGAGTGTGAGTAGTTGCGATTCCAAATTTTGAATTTCGGACGATAGTCTTTTTAAAGTTGTGCCTTTCGATTTAGCATATTGAGATCGCAGTTCCGAGAGCTTAGTTTCTATTTGAATGATATTCTTACGTAATTCTTTGGACTTTACATATAGATTGCGAGCTTCAAGACTGACGAATTGGTCAAGTTTAGTATAATGGATTCCGTTACAAATTGCAAAGATGAAATCGGGGCGAGTCTCTTTTTGGGGTTCCTTGATATTGTCCAATTGTTGCAATAAATCGGTATAATCTGCATTTTCCGGCCAAGACTCTCGAATAGATCGAATCAGAGCTAGCGATTTGATATCGGTTTTGATTTCATCGATGTTATATGTTTGTTTGCTCTCATTCGGGATAAATAGATAGATTGTCACTTTTCCGGGAATTTGTTCTCTATCCGATACAAACCAACCGATGTTTAACATCTCGTCTATTGCCATCATGTAATCGTTGTATATCGAATTGAAAGGCATACCTACGTTTTCGGGTTTCAAGTAGGTGTTATTTTCAAGATTTAAACGGGTGATAAATATGTCGTATCCTCCGATCGAACCTTCTCCATTTGAGGCAAAGTAGAGTGTAACTCCGTCGTTGAGAAAAAATGGATAGGCTTCATCTTGTTCTGTATTGACACCATTGGGTAACGGTATGATGTCACTCCATTTCCCTTCTATCAGTTTATTTTTTGTACATAATTCATATCCTTTACCTTCAAGGGGATATCCGAAAAATACATTGTCTCCGCGTTGGGGAATATAGCCGATCGTGTTTTCGGGAATATCTATGCCTAGTGTTTTATTCGTTCCTATCCGTCCAGATTCGGGGGACATTTTGAAATACTTGAAAAACGAATCGGCATCAACTATCAAACTATCTATGATTTGTACCCGTTCGACATATTGCAACATTAATTTCGCTCTACGTGCACGAGCTATGGCTTTGCCGATAGAATCGGGTATTTGTTTTTTCGCTTTGGACAATGCAGCTGTATATTCTTCATAACTGCTTATGGCATCTTCAAAGCGGTATTGAGCCATATACATGTCTGCTAAATAGTGAGGCGATTCGAGAACTTTACGTTTAGCCCCTATTTTCAGATATTTTTCAGCTTCGTTATATTTTTTCTCGTGAAAAAGGCATACTCCATACCAATGGTTCAACGATCCATCATTGGGGCGGCGTTTCAGTTGTGCCTTGAATACAGGAGCGGCTTCTTTGTATTTACCGGCCTTGTACAACTCTCGTGCTTCGTCAAGCGTCAGTGCACTCGATGAGAAGATTGTCGAGAAGGCAATTAGGACTGCAAATGAATATTTTAGAATTTGTCTGAACATTTTCATGTTTGAAAAATTGTACTCAAATATACAATTATTTTTTATTCTGAATGTTGAGAGCGAGAAAATTTTTTAAGAAGTATTCTAAATCGTCATTCGATTTGAACGAATTGTATGGTAAAATGAAAAAAATATAGTTTGATAAGTGGAAGATAATGTCTGTCGAGGTATAACGTATACGGGTAATTCGTTCCCATGCTATGGATTCTGTTCGTCCATCGTCGAAAGTACAAGAAAGGCCGTTTTTGTTTATTTCGACTGTTTTTGAAAGTATGGACATACGGCAATCGGGGTGTAGAGCATAAGCGAACCACAGGTAAGAGATGATCATAGGAAATACCAAAAATAAAATGATAAGTCCTACATAAATAAATAGAGGGTTTTGAATGGATAGCCCCACGAGAAGGAGGAAAAAAGATAGAAGCCACCCCCAATTATTATGTAACCAAATTTTCAGCAGTCTGTTAAAATAGTATTGAGGCGATAACTGGTATGAAAAAGTTTCAATATGGGTTCTATTCATACAATGCTTTACTATATATTTCTACAAAGATAATATAATTGATGACAAAATCAAATTTTTGATTTTACCGAGATATAGCCTATTTTTTATATTATGTGAATATAGAGATAATATATCGAGGGGGAATAATTTTTGAAGGGGACTTTTTATTGTACAGCTTTTAATAAATTTGACCTATGAAATTTATTCTATTTACTGCTATTTCGTGTAACTTTGCACTCCAAAATAAGACGCAATGCAAGGATTATATTCAATAGGATTACTTATTGTTTCTAATGTGTTTATGACACTGGCTTGGTATGGGCATTTGAAATTGCAAGAAATGAAGGTTATCAATAATTGGCCGCTTTATGGTGTGATATTGCTTAGTTGGGGTATAGCATTGTTCGAATATTGTTGCCAAGTGCCAGCTAATCGATTGGGATTCAGAGAGAATGGAGGGCCGTTTAGTCTTATGCAATTAAAGGTAATACAAGAAGTAATAACGTTAATCATATTCACTTTATTTTCGGTCGTAGTTTTTAAAGGAGAGTCGTTGCATTGGAACCATATTGCGGCGTTCGGCTGCCTTGTTCTTGCCGTTTATTTCGTATTTATGAAATAAGCGATAATCGTATCTATTTAATGACTAGGTGTAATATAGGGTAGAGCTTTTCCGAAAGGTCGGTTTTGCCCTGACCGATTATCTTGGAACACATAGGTGCGGTAGAATCGAATGACTTTTATGTTGTGTTCGTATCTATCCGATGGATATTCTTATTCTACAACTTGTTGTCCTAATTCTCGGCCTTATGACGGGGAATATTTCGATTCCGTCATTACTTAGTCTCATAAATGCGGTTATTTCATTCTTCTCGTTTAACAATGTACAATTCTACTTGTGAAGAAGATGTAAATAAAGACACTGGCGAGGTATAGTGTTATCAGAGTTAAACACATTGAGCCCGTCTACTGTATTTTAAAGGGCAAAATAACTAAATCGATTCAATATGCTTATTCCAAGCCAGCACAAACGGATCCAATTTAGGAACCTCTTTGGTAGCAATCCTGGCATTCTCACGTCCTACATCAAAGTTATGCTGGTATTTAAAAGTCGTTTCAGGCTTGGGTGTATCCTTTGAAGAACTTAAGTCTAAGTCTTATTTCTGAGTTTTAGTTATTGTAACATTAAGATCTTCACTTAGCTGAGTTTTATCTTGAGCAGAGCACTTGATAATGGAATCACGGCCCAAGAAATTATAGAATTTTAAGCCATTAAGTATCTTTTGTGACTAAAATCTATAATTTTAGAATACAATATCTTTTTACAAACTTATACAAAGACTCATCTTATTTTCAAACACTTCTTATCGCAACCTTGATAACTCCGTCCTCTCTATTTTCAAAGATACGGTAAGCTTTCTCAATTTCATTCAATGAAAAACGGTGAGTAATGAGCGGCGCGGTATCTATACGGCCCGATTCTATCAAGCGAAGTATCTCTGCACAATTACAACCGTCCACCCCTCCGGTTTTAAAGATAAGATTTTTTCCATACATATCGGGTAAGGGCAAAATTTGAGGTTTATCGTAAAGTGCCACGATCGTTACAATAGCATTGGGACGAGCACATTTCCAAGCCAAACGGAAAGTATTCTCGCTTCCCGCCACTTCCAAAACCACATCAGCACCGCCATGATCGCTATTTTTACGAACAAACTCCTCGCAATGTTCAGGAGTAGTTACCAATATGTCGGGATAATGTTCTTGCAAAAACTGTATTCTTTCCGGGGACTGCTCACAAACAATAATACGCCGGGGATTCTTTAACAAAGCGCACAATAAGGTACAAATGCCGGTAGGACCGGCTCCAATAATCAGAATCGTATCCTCCGATGTAATTTCCGAAATACGTACGGACCAAAAACCGGTTGCCAAAATATCGCCTACAAACAAAGCTTGTTCGTCGCTTACCGTATCTGGAATACGATTCAAACCTTGATCGGCATAGGGCACTCGAACATATTCGGCTTGACCGCCATCGATACGACACCCCAAAGCCCAACCGCCATTGGGATCCATACAATTATTGACATACCCACGACGACAGAAGAAACATTCGCCACAAAAAGTTTCGACATTTACAGTAACCCTATCTCCCGGCTTAATACCTATAACATCTTCTCCCACATCTTCTACGACACCCACCATCTCGTGCCCGACCGTTACTCCCGGTACGGCACGCGGCACGCTACCATGTTTGATATGGAGATCGCTGGTACAAATACTTCCAAGAGTAACCCTCACAATCGCATCGCGCGAATCTTTCAACTCGGGTTTCGGCTTTTCTTGCAATTCAAACTTACCGGGTTCAACGTATGTATATGCCAACATAATATTATCCTTATCATTTTTCAAAACTTCCCTCACAAAGATAGAAGAAACGGATTTCAGAAGCAAGTATTCTTTGTTAAACAGTGTCACTACGAATCAAATAGCAATCTACCGGTGTACTCTATGGCAACTATCAGCTATGTAAAAAGAGTATGACATCAATTAAAAAATATTTACTTCATACAAATACAAACAGCTTTCACAACTTTCTTGTTATTTTTGTATGACTAAAAGAGTGTTAATATGAAAAACCGAACAAAAAAATTGTTTAAGATTACGGGTATTACACTGGGAGCGTTGATAGTCTTTCTCTCGGCAGTAATCGCTTTCTCCATAAATTTTATATTTACGCCTGAAAAATTGACCCCCATCGTATTAAACGTAGCCAATCAAAACATAAATGCCAAGCTCGATATGAATAGCGTAGAGCTGACCTTTTTTTCAACTTTTCCCCGTTTTGGAATAAAATTGGAAAATGGCACATTGGTATCAAAGGCTATCCGTGATTCTTTATGGCAACGTACCGACACATTAGCCACTTTTCGAAAAGCCGTTGCCGTAATCAATCTCGTCGATTATTTGCAGCAAAAAAAGATCAGTATCAACCGATTATCATTGGATAGTACAAACATATACGCCTTTAAAGGAAAAGATGGAATCGCCAACTGGAATATATTGATCGCCGACACGACAAATACACCCGATACAACAACCGCTACTTCGCCAATTATTAACGAAATAGACATCAAGCACGTTTCGCTACGTCATACCACGGTCACTTTCGACGATCGGGAAACGAATGTATTCGCCAATCTATGGGATGCAAATCTTAAATTAAAAGCAAATTTAAAGAAAGAACAGTCTACGTTAACGTTGGATTTCAACAACAAAAACATTCTGTTCTGGCAAAATGGTGAATTACTGGCTCATCGTATCGCCACCCACCTACAAACCGACATCGAGCTAAATCGTTCGAAACGGGCTCTTTCCTTGCACGATGCTATGATGGAGATTAACGGTATAAAATTAGACATACACGGCTCTATCTGCAAAGACACGACCGCACAAGCATTAGATATCGATCTGCAATACGGGCTACATGCACCTTCGTTGGAAACAGTCCTGCACATGATTCCCGAAAGTATTCTCAAAAAAGAAAAAGTTTCGGCCAAAGGCGACGTTACAGTTAATGGCAATCTAAAAGGTCTATATGGAAAAGGGAAAATGCCATTAGCTACATTAAAAATAGAAATAAACGATGCATCCGCCCAATATGCCCAATTGCCCTATGGAATAGATGAACTTAAAGCCAACTTTTTCGGACAGATAGACTTAATGCGGCAATCGCCATCTTATCTCGATCTTAAAATATTTCACTTCAAAGGAGCTCATACCGATATTTTGGCCGACGCCAAAGTAAATGATCTATTAGGCGATCCCGATATCTCGTTTCATACCCAATCTACGATAGACCTAACTGCATTGGCACAAACATTTCCTTTACAAGATGGTGTGAGTATCGAAGGGAAATTAGATGCCGACATGAACGTGCGTTGTCGTTTGTCATCTATCAAAAAGAAAGACATAGGACGAATTCGGGCCAAAGGAAAAATAAATATGAGCGAATTGGTTTTACGAGACAAAAATAAGAAATTCGAATTCACGAGCGATGCTTCACTGTCTTTCGTGGGAAACGATGTATTAGGAGCCCATATCGAAATAGGAAATATGGCTTTTCACTCAACGCGATTAAACTCATCGATAAACAATCTATCGGCTTTAATAAAAACGACCAACCCACAAGATACTACACGAATCGCTTTTGTAGAGTGTAAACTAAATGCAAACAAACTAAAAGCCTCCCTACCGGATACATCAAATTTATTTTGTGGGAAAACCGTTGCAACTATAAAATTACAACCGACAGAAAACAATCCTACCCGACCCGAAATAGGATTCGCATTAGAAGCCGACACCTTGTTCTGCCGTCTCGGAGATACTAAATTGGGCATGGACAAAGCCGGGATTACAATAACGGCACAACAATTGAAAGACTCTTTGTGGATTCCAAAAGGCATAGTAGGTTTTAATCGGCTTTTTGTACGTACCCCACAATCGGCTTTACCTATTCGAATGCAAAAGACTGCGATTTCAGTCGGTAATCGAGCTATTACTTTACATAACGCAACCATGAAAATAGGAAGATCCGATTTAACGGCGACGGGTGCTATTCACGACTTATACGGCGCTATGCGTCACAATAAAAAACTACGGGCCACATTAACACTTTCCTCTAAGAATCTAAATTGTAATCAGTTAATTCGGTCTATCTCTTTTCCAAAAGACACTGCTCAAATCGAAACTGAATCCGACACTACGTCGACTGCCCTAAAACTATTCGTTATTCCTCGAAATATCGATTTTGAATTACAAACCAATTTGAATCGGGTTCGTTACGGGAAAATGGTTTTCAAAAACGTACACGGTGCAATAGATATACGCAATCAAGCCATTCACCTCAAAGAGCTCAGTATGGAAGGAATGGATGCGACTATGCGCACAACGCTGATCTATCAAGCCCGACAACCAGAGCAAGGATATGCTGGATTCGATTTCAAACTTCATAATATCAATATAGGGAAACTTGTCGATTTTATTCCTTCGTTAGATACCATTGTCCCCATGCTACGGTCATTTCAAGGAACTGTCGATTTCAATGTATCGGCCGAGTCGGGCTTAGACTCATGCCTCAATATAAAAATACCCTCGTTACGATCGGCTATCCATGTTGAAGGCGATAGCCTCGTCCTTCTCGACGGTGAAACTTTTGCCGAAATATCGAAAAAATTTTTCTTCAAGAACAAAGAGAGAAATTTGATCGACAGTATCTCTGTCAACATCAGTGTCGAAGACGGTAATGTAACCGTCTACCCGTTTGTAATAGAAATGGATCGCTACCGGGCTGCCGTAGGAGGGAACCAAGACTTGGATATGAATTTCAATTATCACATATCCATACTCAAATCGCCCATACCCTTCAAACTAGGACTGAATATTTCGGGAAATTTAGATAAAATGAAGTTCGGTATGGGCAAAGCCAAATACAAAAACGCTGTCACACCGGTAGAAATACACAAAGTCGACAGTACTATTGTAAATATGGGAGAACAAATTGTTCGGGATTTCAAGAAAGTCATGCGACGACAATTGCCACAAACACAAACCACCAACTAATAAGTATCATGTTCGATAAACCCATATGTCATATAAAATTGCCCTATCTTCTTCCCGAGATTACATACTTAATGTATGGAAAAACTCTGCAAGAAGTTCCCTTTACTTTTTAAGTGAAAAAGATGTACTTTATGTTCCCTCCTACTTTCGATGCATTTAATTGGCATATATGAATGCGGGAATAAGGTAAAGGCAATTTTGTTGTCTGACAGAATACATATTGTTTGGCAGGTATGTGTCAATTCATATTGATAAAAAATAGGGTGCTCATTGACTAGTTCACTCAAGACTGCATACAACTTATGTAGATGTGCACGGCAAATTTTAAACGGATTATTTTATCATCTTATGCTTTATTGCGATATTTGCGTTACGATAAACCTGTAACGGAATGATTGAAATAGTATGAAGCCTAATAATCCTTTTCTTATTTCGGGATATTACAGCCCAGAACTCTTTTGCGACAGGGAGCAGGAGACTAGAGTTATTCTCGAAGCTCTCCACAATGGACGCAACGTGACATTGATAGCACCCCGTCGTATGGGAAAAACCGGGCTGATCCGTCATGCCTTTTACCATTTGAAAGAGCAGCAGCCAGATATCGATACTTTCTATTTGGATATCTATTCAACCCAATCATTAGGCGATTTTGTACGATTGTTTGCTAGTACAGTGTTGGGACAGCTGGACTCCGCCTCACAAAAGGCTTTGAGTCGTATAAGTAAGTTTGTCCGCAGTTGCCGCCCCGTGTTTACTTTTGACGAATTGACAGGTGTTCCTAAGGTGACGATAGATGTGGCTCCGGCCGAGGAAGAAAACACTTTGAAAGAGATATTCGAGTATCTGGGCTCGTCAGAGAAACGATGCTATGTTGCCATAGACGAGTTCCAGCAGATTGTTGAATATCCGGAGAAAGGTGTTGAAGCATTGTTGCGCTCCTATATCCAGTTCCTGCCCAATGTAAACTTTATCTTTGCCGGCAGCAAACAACATCAGATACAGGAGATGTTCACTTCGTCGAGAAGGCCGTTCTATCAAAGTACGCAACCGCTTACAATCGGTCCGATACAACGGGACGAATATGCAAGTTTTGCAACAGGGCATTTTGCCGAGCACAATGTGAAATTGCATCAAGAAGTTTTCAATTCAATATATGAAAAGTACGAGGGTCATACCTGGTATGTGCAGTGTCTCCTTAACCGCCTGTACGGGTACGATCGGAATGTGGATATGGAACTGGTTTCATACGCCACAGAGCAGATTTTATCCGAGTATAGTTACATGTATGCAGACTTGCTGAAAACATATTCTTTCGGTCAGGTGCGCCTGTTGAAAGCTATTGCCCGCGAGGGGTGTGTCAAAGAGGTTTTGGCTGGAGATTTTATCAGTGCCCACAAACTCCGGGCGGCGAGCAGTGTCAGTGCTTCATTAAAGAAACTGCTCGACAACGAATTGATCTACCAGACACCTTGCGGGTATATCATTTACGATCGTTTTATGAGCGAGTGGTTGCGGAAACAACCATTCTAAAATAGCGGAAATATTCAATAGAACTTAGAAAAATCATTATGGCGGTAAAAAAGTCAGAACTATATAGTACATTGTGGAAATGCTGTGACGAACTTCGCGGCGGTATGGATGCAAGTCAATACAAGGATTATGTGTTGGTCATTCTTTTCGTTAAATATATCAGCGATAAAAAGCGTAATGACGAAGGCTTCGATATAGATATACCTAAAGGTTGTTACTTTGAGGATTTTGTCGCTCTCAAAGGTAACCCGAATATTGGGGAGGAGATGAATAAAAAGATGGCTGCTCTTGCCGAGGAAAATCAACTTGGTGGCGTTTTTGTAGCCGATTTTGAAGATGATACCAAGCTGGGCAAAGGAAAGGATAAAGTTGAAACTCTAAGTAAACTTATTGCCGTTTTCCAGAATGAGAACCTCGATTTTAGCAAAAATAGAGCGGCAGATGACGATCTTATAGGTGATGCTTATGAGTATCTGATGAAGAATTTTGCCACAGAGAGCGGTAAGAGTAAAGGTCAGTTTTATACTCCGGCCGAGGTCAGTCGTGTGATGGCCGAGGTTATCGGGTTAGGAAATGCCAAAAATGGGAGAAAGACGACTATCTATGACCCTACTTGCGGCTCGGGGTGCTATGTGTGAAACTCCCGGTGGGGCAACTCTCTATGGTCAGGAAAAAGATAATGCTACTGTCGGTTTGGCAAAAATGAATATGATTCTTCATAATGAAATCTATGCCGATATCAGACAAGGCGATACGATTAATGATCCTCAATTTAAGGAAGGCGACCAGTTAAAGACCTTCGACTATATTGTCGCAAATCCGCCTTTTTCAACAAAGTCGTGGTTGAAGAGTGCAAAGTTCGAAGATGAATACCATCGTTGGGGCGAAGGCATTAAAATAGGTGTTCCGCCGGAAAAGAATGGCGATTATGCTTTCCTTCTCCATATCGTACGCTCTCTGAAACAGACCGATTTTGCCTCATGGTGTCCTTTTTAGAGGCAATGCCGAGGCTCAGATTCGTAAATATCTCGTTGCCGAAAAACGGTATATCAAGGGCATCATAGGACTCCCTGCCAACCTTTTTTACGGTACAGGTATTCCGGCTTGTATCATCATTATAGAAAAGTCGGAAGCAGCAGGGCGTAAGGGAGTGTTTATGATCGATGCCAAAGGTGGATATATCAAAGATGGAGCCAAGAATCGTCTGCGAGAGCAGGATATTCGTCGCATTGTCGATGTGTGGCAAGCACAACGCGATGTGCCTCATTATGCGCGCTTTGTGCCTATGGAGGAGATTGAACGTAACGATTACAATCTCAACATTCCTCGCTATATATCTGCTCCCGATACGGAGATTCTGCAAGATATTGATGCACACCTTCATGGAGGCTTGCCCAAACACGATATAGACCAACTCGATACCTATTGGGAGGTATGTCCGTCGCTTTGTGATGACCTCTTTTGCGACCATCTTACGCGCAAAGGTTACTATTCTTTGAAGTGTAACCCGGAGGCAGTGCGTGATGCTGTTACCGGGAATGTAGATTTCCGTAATCAGAAAGAGGTGTTCCAGAAGAGCTTTGCCGAGTGGTGCGATTCTCACCGGGCTCAACTTTACGCTCTCCTCCCGGGTTTTGCTCCCAAGAAACTTATCGAGCAGCTGGGTAACTCGTTGTTGGCTGTCTTCGAGGTAGATAAGTCGCTTGTCGAGGCGTATGATGTCTATGACAGTTTGATGAACTACTGGGGTGAAACGATGCAAGATGATTGCTATATGATTTCGTCCGGAGGCTGGACAGTGCAACTGTACACGCCACAACCAGCTTCCAAGAAGAAAGAGAAAAAGGCTGCTACGCCCGAAGATGTCGTTTGCGACCTGCTGCCTGTACCAATCGTTATCGACGAGTATTTTGCAGAGAAGCGCGATGTTATTGCTGCGGCCGAGGAGTTGCTGGCACAAAATGAGACACAGCTTGCGGAATTGGTCGAGGAGCAGGCGGAGAATTACCTCGATGAGGACAACTTCCCCGATGGTAAGATGACCGATGCCAATATCAAGAAACGAATGAAGGCGCTCGATAAAAAAAACGATGCCGACGAAATTGCCGTACTGCAAAAGTATCTCGAGCTCAAAGGTGATATATCACTCAATAAGAAACTGATCAAAGAGCGCAAGTACGACCTGCTTACCGCTCTTGTCGTCAAGTATGCCGATTTGTCCGAGGCGGATATCAAGCGCTTGGTTATCGAGCGGAAGTGGTTCGCATCGCTTGCCTTGCGCCTTGACGGTGAGATGCAGCATATCAGTCAGCAGCTCACTTCCAAAGTTTCGGCTCTTGCGGAGCGTTATGCCCAGACGCTCCCCGAGATTGATGCCGAGATAGCCGGCCTGGAAGCAAAGGTTGCTGCACATTTGAAGCAAATGGGATATTGATCTGAAAAGTTGAGGTTGTAAATGGGCAGATTGATAATTATTAAAGCGTAAGTAATGGATATACCGCAAGGATATAAACAAACCGAGTTGGGAATAATACCCGAAGATTGGGAGGTGAAATCATTCTCCCAAGTATTCGATATGTATCCTAATAATACATATCCTCGTGATTGTATGAATGATAGTTATGGGGCAATTAGGAACATACATTATGGCGATGTACTAATTAAATATCCAACCATTGTTGATGTCGAGAGATGCTCAATACCATATCTTAATGAGGACGTTAAGATTAAGGCTCAAAAATTTGTACAGTCTGGCGATGTGATTATTGCAGATACGGCAGAAGATGAGACTGTGGGCAACAAAATACAAAATTTTATATCTAATTGATATTATGTGATTTATAAAGTAACAACAAGGGGTAAGATAGAATTTAGTATCATTTTAGTATCATTTATTTTGCTTCTATAATTTATCCGACGTGTCCTTATAATCGGTACTATGCAAAGATACAAACTAATAAGGATTGACATAAAATTGAATATGAAATATACCTCCGCCATGCAGAGTTGACGGAGGTAAAGGAATGGGGGTAAATTCATATTCATATCATTTTTTCAACTCATTGATTTCTTTTCTTATCCCCTTTGATACAGATGTCATGTTGGCTCTTGCTGCAGATAATGCCGAAGAAAGACTTGATGCAGAGACAAAACCGCTACCGTTCTTGCGTAGAAGAAACTTTCCTTTTTCAAGTACAGACTGCCAGTAAGACCGGATGAGTTTGTTTTCGAGTAGGGCATCGAATAGAACAGCCACATAGCGCACATTGTTCACCCGAATGTAGAAGCCTTCCTTACACGCAAAGAGGGTTTCCATATCCTCAACTTTGAGAGATGGTATGCAAAACAAGTGATAGGTATCGGCACAAACTGTAATACCTTCCATCTGTTCTTTGGTGAAACTACAACCGAATGAAAGAGGCACATTGAAATGAGAGCCAGTGCCATTCCAGTCTGACGGCTGTGACAGATTTGAAGTATCATACATCCTTTTGAGCCTCATGCACTCCTCAAATGAGAATGTATCGGACTCAAAGAATTGTTTCACAAGATTATTGCAGTCGGTCAGTAGTCCTTTGACTATGTGAAGATTCATCTCATGGCAATTATTGCAGACCGTCCTATTACAGTCAATATAACGGTGACTGTTTACAAAATCTTCAACATAGCGTGCATATCGTTTTTCCCCGAATACTACATCACGTTGATAGAGTTCTTTTGCTTCGGTAAGCAACAAGAAAAGTTCCTTCTCGACATCTTGTTCCACAACAATGTGATGCGGATGTTTCTCTCCAAAAAGAGAGAAGTTCATTGTTTGATTTTCTCATGATAAATATTTTATTGGTTATCAATAATTTATACCATTTTTATCCTATCCATGTGCGTCTTAAAGATATGGTTCCCATACAGGTTAATTTTCCGGTCTAATCAATTATGTCGGTTATAATCTTGTTCATATCCTCACGGAACGGGATAAAAGAGCGCACCGGAGCCTGCTTTTCGGGGTAGTCCCGATTGATGCGTACCAACGTGATGTTATCTGCCTGCGCTGCCATCCGTTCGAAAGGGAAACGGATGATGGCCGGAGTGTTGTAACCTACGCCCAGTTCCAGAAACAGCGTGTTTCGGCGACAAGCCTTTTGCATGAAATCCTGATAACGCTCGCGGCTTTCGTACCAATGCGCATCCTGCACGAAGTTGTCGTCTTTACGCAGATTGACCTCCATTGCGCCGCCGCATACGGGACAGCGAGGCACGAGCGAAGAAGGTATGCGGCAGTCTTCGGTATTCCGGGACATCTCATACACGAGTGATTCGTTGTAATAAAGCCGGTCATGGCACGCTTCGGCGCATTGCAGATAGGCGTAATCGCCCTGCACGGCGAATATACGCTCACGGTCGAATCCCGCTTTCTCGAACTGTCCGTCCACGTTGGTCGTTATCACGAACCACTCTTTCCGTTCGACTGACCGTAACAACATACGGTACAATTCCGTACCTGCTTCATCGTATCGGTTCAACCGGATATGGCGTGCCCAATATGCCCACCGTTCCTCTTCTGTCTTGAAAGGATAAAACGAGGAGGTGTACATATCCGAAAAACCGTACCGGGCGATAAAGTCCCCGAAGTTGTCCTTGAAACGGCGTCCGCCATATTCCAATCCTGCGGCAGCGGAAAGTCCGGCTCCCGCTCCGATAACGACATACTCCGCATGGTCGAGTGCTTGGTGCAACTCCGCCAAACGGTAGGAATAACTCTCCCGAATCGGCATTTTACGACAATAGGTTTCTATAAATGGATAAGTCATCATCTTTGAATACGTTGAATATAACGGTGTTTATATTGGTCGCAACAGTCGTGTCGAGATATGCCTGTACCGTGCCGACGGCAATCTCGGCAGCCCGCCTTTGGGGAAATCCGAACTCGCCCGTAGAGATACAGCAGAAAGCGATGCTTTGCAAACCGTGCATATCCGCCAAGGCAAGACAAGATTTGTAACAACCTGCTAATTCCTGCTCTTGTCGGGGCGTCGGGGTGTCATCACGAACAATGGGGCCGACCGTATGAAGTACATAACGGGCAGGCAGGTTATAACCGTCCGTAATCTTCGCCCGCCCCGTCGGCTCCGGATGTCCCTGCGCCTTCATCAGACGGTTGCAAGCCAGACGCAACTGTACCCCGGCAGCAGAATGTATGGCATTGTCTATGCAGCGGTGCATCGGCACGAAACAGCCCAATAACGCGCTATTGGCGGCATTGACGATGGCATCCACCTGTAAACGGGTGATGTCTCCCTGCCACAGCCGCAAACGTCCGTCTTTCCGGCACGGCATAATATCGGACAGAGCGGCAATCCCTTTGTCTGTCAGTTGCCATTGCAGTTCCGCATCCTGCGCTTTCAGGAAATCTTCGCTTACGGGGTACGGCGGGCGGACATTCAGCAAAGTGCGCATCATCGTCTGTTGCTCCGGTAATGAATCGGGAATTTTCCAGTCGGCATATTCTGCCTGCTCATCGAGCAACGCCCGAAGGACCAACCGTAGATTATCATTTCTGTTCATAATCGTAATGCTCCTGTAAAGGTGGATCGGGTGTCAGGTCGTAATAATCG
>ERZ857801.1453-NODE-1453-length-24902-cov-5.950658_pt1 | contig 24902 bp, 20 predicted proteins | sample MGYA00519762_ERZ857801 | MGnify/ENA primary metagenome ERZ857801 (study PRJEB31778, sample SAMEA3449368) | human gut metagenome | biome: human gut; feature: human-associated habitat; material: faeces | place: United Kingdom | collected 2010/2012 ...
CGGCCAGCGCCCCCGCCAGGAGCCGGTCCAGCCACCAGCCCGCCCGCCAGGCCGCCTCCGGCCCCAGCAGCCAGGCCAGAACGCACCGGAGCACCCGCCCACCGTCCAGCCGCCCCACCGGCAGCAGGTTGAAGCAGCACAGCACCAGATTCAGCCCGGCAAACACCCAGCCCCAGGAGAACCGGCAGAACGTCAGAGCCAGGGCCAGATTGACCAGGGGGCCGGCCAGGGCGGCCAGAATTTCCCCGCCGTAGGACAGGGACCGGTCGGTCTCCATCTCCGCCCCCACGGCGGTGATGGACAGCCGCCGCACTCGCACCCCCATCAGGTGGAGAACCAGCAGGTGGCCAAGCTCATGGAGGGCGCAGGAGAGCAGCGCCAGGGGGACGATCCCCTGGCGGTCCAGGTAGTTGAGCCAGGCGGCCAGCAGAAGAAAACCCCCGGTGACCTCCACCCTCCCCGGACTCAGCCGGTTAAAAATTCCACGTAGTAGGCGGGATTGAGATGCAGTCCGTTCCATTTCAGCTCCAGATGCAGGTGGGGGCCGGTGGACACCCCGGTGGAGCCCACTTCAGCCACCTTCTCCCCTGCCGCCACCACCTGCCCCTGGGAGACACACAGCTTGCTGCAGTGGGCATAAAATGATTTGATGCCGTTGCCGTGGTCAATCTGCAGGTAGAGTCCGTGGTCGTCGTTCTCCCCGATGTAGTCCACCGTGCCCGCGGCGAAGGCCCCGATGGGTTCTCCGGTCTGTCCGCCGATGTCCACCCCGTTGTGGAACTTGTACTCCCCATCTACCGGGTGGTCCCGGTAGCCGTACTCCGAGCGCAGATGGCCGAGGATAGGGTTTACGGTCTCCAGGCCGCCCAGGGAGATGCAGTCCATGGTGTAGCCCTCCGGCAGGGGCTCGCCGCTGTAGTCCGCCTGCCACACCACAGTACCTACCGCTGGAACGGTCTCCTCCGCCGCCGGCTCAGAGACCGGCTCCTCCGCTTGGACCTCCGTCTGAAACCACTCTTCTGGCACCTGGTCCAGGTGCAGGTAGTAGGCCGCCTGCTCCGCCGTCCCCGCCTGCTGATTGAGAAAGTCCTGGGCCGCCTGAACCTGTACTGACGGGTCCAGAAGTTCCTCCTCCTGGGAAGGGCCGAACACCTGGACGCAGAAGTCCCCCAGTTCCCCCAGAACCGGGCCCTTCCCCGCCAGATTTTCCCCCAGATCCGCCAGCGCCGCCCGGAAGTCTGTGTCCGAGGACAGGAGCGCCTGTAAATTCCCCTGGAGCTGGGTCAGGCGCTGGGGAAAGGCACCCTTGCCGATAAAGACCACCGTAAACAGGACGGCACACACCGCCAGCTGCATCAACCGCACCCGCTCCCGGGCCGCAGTTCTCTGCCGCCGGTTCCCCTCCCGGACGGTATGGCCGTAGGTCCTCCGGCTGGACCGCTGGACCGTTTTGTACATCTGCATCCCCTCCCGTGCAACGCTTTGGATAGGGTAAGGATATTCCAGGCAAGTTTGGGATATTCCTCTTGACAGGAGAAGGGAAAATCACTATAATTAGATAGCTGTCACAATCGGGGTGTGGCGAAGCTTGGTATCGCGCTTGGTTCGGGTCCAAGAGGCCCCGGGTTCGAATCCCGGCACTCCGACCAAAAAAGTGCTGTTTTCTTGCGAAAACAGCACTTTTTCTTTTAAAGGTAAAAATATCATTGAAGATGAGCTTCAATTTCGTCAAGGTTCAGTTCCATTACTTTTACTTCATGACACTGCCGCCCCGAGCATTGCTCGGGGCGGCAGTGTTTTGATTCAATTTCAGTCCCAAGTGTTAAATATGATCTCACCGACTGTCTGCGGGTTCCAATAGCGGATCTGTTCCAGTTCCTCCGGACTCAGCTCACCGCACAGGCCACGCCAGTTCTGATTCAGCTCGGCAAGGTTCAGAAACCGTACAGGAATTTCCGGCAGCCGGAGCCATTCCGGCTGCTGGATCAGAACAAATCTGCCGGAAGCATCCCGCTGTGCAAAGGCCGCATAGGGATAATGGATGTTCTGCAAAAGAAAGACAGACTGGTCGTATCTGCTGAGTTTGGCAGAATAGAAGTTCCTTACGGCTGTGTCCGTATCCACTTCTGTCACAGCTCCGCCGTTTTCCCGGGCCAATGCATGGCACATCCGGCGGAACGCTTTTTCATCCAGGAACAGAGGCGGATTTGTGTTTATGCCCCCAAATCCTGTGATTCCTCTGGGAAGTATCATTTCATCATCTTTTGCTTGCATTTCTTGCTTAAATGATCTTTAGACGAGCCTCTTTGTGACGGCCTCATCCACCGGTTCCAGTTCTTTCTCCAACACACACTGCAAATCCCACAGCAGGCGCGTTTCTTCCCCAACGCCAACAGTTAATTCCCCTGTAGATTCCCAGCGGCAAAGAAGTCTGTAAAGGGTGAGGGCTTCGTGTTCATTTAATTCAATCTTCATCCTTCTATCTCCATCAGCTCATAAAGTTAAGGGCGTACATCTTCGGGTGAAAATTCCCAGCCTTCGGTGATTATAGGTAATGCATCCGTTATAACCTCAAATAATGCCTGGCCTCCAACAATAGCAAAATGGATAAGCTGTGAAAATGGATATATGTCTTGCGATTCTTTTGCAATCTCTTTTGCATAAATAGAGTTTTCTACTACGAAGAATGTCCAATCAGATGCCTTAAAAGCTCCAGTTTTGTCTGTAATTTCATCCAAAGTACAAAGTGCTGCAAGTTCAAGTCGATTTCGATAGGCATATACCATACCCGGAAACTGGACACATATTTTCTTCGTATAGTCATTGCTTATGAGAAACAGTTGAAGCCCATCCTCATCATCAACTGCCTTACATATAAAGTATTTATTTTCTAAATTATAATATGGTATCCACATTTTCCAGTTGTTTTCCGCCATTTCTCCTCCAAATTATATCAAACTTCAAATTCATAGCCGTATGTTTTCTTAGGGTGACAGAAGCGATAATAGTCTTCTGCTTTTCTACAAACTGAATCGCCTGCCATATCACATACAATGATTAATTGCTCCTCAGTCAAGTAGAATCTCACAATTATTGAGTGACCTCCAAGCAGTAGAATCACGGCCGGTTGTGATCCCTGTTATCCCAATTTCCTGCTTGAACGATCTCTTTTATGTCCTCTGTGGTCAATTCGTCAATAGAGCGGTTCGTTTACAGATATGGGGCCTATCACCAAATTCCCAATAGCCCGAGAGCCAGACATCCCAAATTTCTACACTTCCCGCCTGCATCAGAGCTGTTCTGATATAAGCAGTAATTTGCTCGGCCCGTCCATTGGAAAATTGAGGAAGTTCAAGATAAACTCCGTATTTCTTCTCGCAGTATAGATCCACCTCGTCAAAGGGCAGCAGGCAATAATGGTCATCCGCTCCCCATCAAAGATGGTGCCGATGTCCAAATCAATATATAGGGGATAATCTTGCGATGGCGTGACTTCGGCCAAGGGAGTATCTGCTGCAACAAAAACACAGTGACTCATGGGAAATCTTCTTTTTTCTCTTTATCATTTTCTCCCGTCCACTCCACCCACTTTGCATGTTCCAATGTCATAATGGTGTATTCAGGATATCTTCTGTGAATTTCGGTAAGGCAAATACTTCTCCACTCTCCATACAAGCCCTCACCGGTTACCTGTAGCTCTTCAGGGTTCCAATTAGATGATTTATATGTAGAATCCAGCCTCCCACAAATTTCGCATTGCCCTCCCCAAGAAAATGAGTCACTACCATAGTGTAAGATGATTTTTTTGTATATGTGTTTGTGCTTAGACCGTTTTCGGCTGTCAGAGGTAGCAGCCGTCTTTGATTTTCCTTTCTTCGGAGGCGTTTCTTCCTCGATTGGCTGCTGATATTGCTTTTTATATAAGTGTGTTTTTTCAGGATTCATCGTTAGATTTCCTCCCTAAATATCTTTGTGCAAATATTGCCGTTATGCACATATATGTATTTTATCGCTCTTATCCTGAATAAAAGACTCGTGTAAAGCCCTCTGTCCAGTGGCACTGGCCGATCTGGTAAGTATCCAAGCTCCACTCCTGCTTATTCATGCGCCGCTTGGCTTCATCCATATCTCTCTGGGCTTCTGAGAGATCCGCATAGCAGGCGCTGCTCCAGACATCTGTCTCATCCCCCTCTGCGTCCTCGTCCCAACCCCAGATCATATGGACTTTCTGGGACTGGCCGATTATACCAACCACCAGCTTTTCCGCGATCTCATAGGTGCAGGGGTAATCCCGAAATCCTGGGAGAGCAAATAAGTAGTGTTCCGCCACTTGCCGGGCCTTTTCACTGGATGCAAACAAGCCGATGAAAAATCCTTCAAGTCTCTCATTGAATATCATTAAGCTGTATAGCAGATTTGTCATATGCATCTTCCTTCTGGCCTGTTTAGTCTCCCAGGCCGGACAATCCGTATCCATGCTCCATGGCCGCATCACATACATGGCCCAATTCATCCGCAAAACGCCGGATCTTTTGGAAGGACAGGCCATATTGCTGGATCACTCTGTTTTCTTCTGTACCATGTTCCTCAAGCCATTTTACGATGGATCGCGAAAAAGTCTTGATTGCCGGAACCTGATCCGCTTCAAGTTGGGTTTCCCTGTATGGATCAAATTGGTAATAGTATGTATAGTTTGTGAGTTCATTTCTGGTATCATACAGGAAGCCGTCCATTCCTTCCGGTTCTTCTACCATGTGATGTTTCATCGTTTTTCTGGGGCCTGCCGTCACAATCTCAAACGCATGGTTGAAATCTTTGGCTGCAACTATCTCAAGTGCCACCCTTTCACCACTCTTTCTTTTCATTATTTCACAGGGTTATCCCTTACTGGCCTTCTTCCTCCTCTTCCTCACGAGGGCCTTCAAAAACTTCAAATAGTCGGCAAGCACGATTATCCCCATGACCAGAAAGAACCCCCTTATGAAAAGGCCTTGGCCCTCTATCACAAACACCAGCAGGAAAAGGCATGCAAGGCCGATCAGATACAGAAGGGATACAAGGATCGTACAGACAATTCGGATTGTCCTGGAGGTCTGCTCCGACTGGGCCGCATCGATCAGCGCTTGCAGCAAGGGATTTACCCACACGGAATGCAACACCTCCTCACACCAAAAGCCACCTCTGGCCGTCCGGCATCTGACGGAGACTTCCCGGTATCCGCTCCAGCACTTCTCCGGTCTCATAATCCCGCACCAGGACCTCCTCCCGATACTCCGGGTCCTCGTACCAGACGGTGGTATACAGCCTGTTTCCCTCCAAAAACTCGAAAAACTCATGGTCCTCTATCGCAAAGTCCCGGCGTTCCGGCCAGAGGATCTGAAACTTGTTGTCATGTGCCGACCGGGTCAGCATGAGAGGCGGGGCTTCCAGCCTGAGATTATAGCAGTCCTCCACGATGGAGAGGGGCAGCACTGCCAGCGGTTCGGTCGTTCCGGCCGTCTCGTGGAAAGTAAGAATGTTGATCTCCTCCTTGGGGAAGTCCACCAGCAGCAAAATTACCTGCCCGTCGTGATACACCGGCCTGCCAAGATACTGCCCGGATTCCGTACGGACGGGCTCATGGACGGTTCCCTCTGGCCGATGAACTAAAACAAGACGATTTTTCTGGATGGGATGTCCGCTGCGGAACAGCTCCTCCGCCTCGTATAAATCTCCGCTGGCGTAGTCGGCGCCCCAGTACCACTCGCTGCTTCCGGCCAATGGCTCCAAATCGGCGATCCCGTTTGTGATAATGCGTTTCATGTCTTGCCCTCCCCGGCCATATCTCAATTTGGTTCTGAGATTATATCACGGCAAATGAGGAAATCTCATAAATGTTCTCTTAAAATTTTCTTAATGTCTGGGATTAGAACGGCTCCGTCTGCTTGCAGTTCCCCTATTTTAAGCAGACCGCCGGTCACAACTCACTCGCACTTCCCTGCTCTCCAAGGTCCTATGCCGGCCGCTGGATTTTGAACAAAAAGATAGGCCGGACACCTTTTTTGAGCTGTCCAGCCTATCTTTTCTAGCTTTTTATCTCGTGAGCTTCCAGTTTCGCCGCAGGCGATTTGCTCAGCGCATCAGCCGTCTGCCGCTTTTCCGCTTGTGCGGGATCTGCTTGGAACGGGTGTCTGCCAGCAGGCGTTTACCGCTCTGTCCGCTGTGAGAGATTCGCTTCAGAAGCAGAAGAACAACCAGGCCGCCCGCAAACAGGATGGCCAGCCCTCCGTACAGCCACAACCGCCCATTGTCTCCAGTGGGAACATCCGGACCGCTCGGGTCGCCGGGATTACCGGGCTCGTCCGGGGTGCCGGGTTCATCCGGCCCACCAGGCTCATCCGGATACCCAGGTTCATCCGGATATTCAGGCTCATCCGGCTCACCGGGCTCATCAGCGGTATTGAGGAAGGTCACGGACACCAGGGTATTTTGTGTAATGACGCCAGTCTCATTGTCTGCGGTCATGGTATAGCCGTCCGGGACCGATTCGGTCACGGTGTAGGAGACGCCCGCCGGCAGGCCCATAGACACCACGGTCTGACCATGGGTCAGCGTAAAGGAGGCCGTACCGTTGACAAAGGTTAAATCCCCGTACACTCCGTTGATGGAGTCATCGCTCAGCGTCACCGTAAAGGAGAACGCACGGTCGTACTCTGCGCTGCTGCCCGTCACGCGCTTGGTCACCTGGAGGGAGCCGAAGGGGTCGCCCCGGCTGTTGAGGATATTCAGTCCGTCGTACTGGACCTCATAGCCGTCCGGCACGCCCTCCTCACGCACATAGTAGGCGATCTCATTGCCGTTGGCGTCGTATTTGGGCAAATCTGTAAAGTGATAGCGCCAGCCGTCCTCTGCGGTGACAGTGACCCGCCGGACCACCTGTCCGTTTCCGTCATAGAGCACCACGGTGATGGACTCCGGCCGGTTTTCTGCGGTGTCGCCCACCCAGGTCTTTTGTCCGGTGAGGTCGATCCGCTCCGGGTCTGCCAGGGTGTTGGTGAAGTTGAACCCGTCTGCCTCGCCCACATAGCCGTCCGGGACCGTCTCCACCACCTCATAGGTATACAGGCGGCCGCTGCCGTCGCGCTCGGGCAGATTCCGGAACTCATAGGTCCACCGGTTTCCAGACTTGGTCCAGTGCACCTCCGCGGATACTTCAACCCGCTCTCCCCCGGCCACACTGCGGTAGAGGGTCAGTTCCAGATCAGCGGGGCGCGTTCCGTCCGCGTTGCTCTGGTCCACCCAGGTCTTGGTGCCGGTGATGTCCACCGTGTCGTCCCCGCCTCCGGGATTGCTGCTGCGGTGGTTGGTCACTTCCGCCTCCGCTGTGGAGCCGGATGGGATGGTCCCTGTCAGTCCGCTGCTGGTGACGGTATAGCCCGCGCTGCTCTCCGCAGTCTCAGTCACCTCGTAGGACAGCCCGGAGGGCAGCCCCTGGATGGTGACGCTCTCTCCGTCCTTCAGGGTGATTTCCCCAGTGGAAACACCGTTTGCAAAGGTGATGGAAGCTGTCTCTGTCCCGCCATTCTGCCGGGTGTACACCGCGGTAAAGGGGCCGGTGAGGCTGCCTGCCGCCGCACCTCCGCTGGAGGTTCCTCGGAGCGTAACTGTAAAGGCAAAATCCTTGTTCCGGTCTCCGGCGTTTCCGGTGACCTGTTTGGTAATGGTCAGATTGCCCAGCCGGTAGTTGGTGATGGTATAGGTTTCTCCCGGGTCGGTGTTGGCGCTGTCCACCTTCTCATAGCCCACGGGTACACCTTCCTCGGTAACCCGGTACTGATAGCGCACGCCGCTTTCATCGTACTGGAGCAGGCCCGTATAGGTCAACGTCCAGGTGTTCTCCCCTTTTATCCACTGGGGCTGAGCAACCTCGTGTGTAATATCAGTCCAACTCGTCCCCGTGACCGGCTTCCGCTCCAGTTTCAAGATGACATTACCCGGACGGTCGCTCTCGCTGTCCCCGACCCACTGTTTGGTGACCTGGAGGGTCACCGTGCCGGTGCGGCGGTTGGTGAAATTGTACTGACCGTTTCCCGGTGCCACAGCTCCTATATCACCGCCATCTGTCTGGTTTTCCAGTATATAGCCGCCGGCACAACTTCCCGCACCCGGTAGGTGTACTGTTTTCCCGATCCGTCGTACATGGGCAGATCGGAGTAGGCATAGGTCCACACGTCTGCATCTGTGTTATCCCAGGTGGGCGTTTTATCCGTTACCGTTTCCCAATCCGTGCCATTTGTTGTGCGCTCCAGAATCAGGGTCAGAGTGCTGGGCCGGGTATTGCCCTCGTTGCTGTTGTCCTTCCAGGTCTTGGTGCCGGAGAGGCTCGTCGCTGGGGTGTTGGTGACTGTGGTGTTGTCCTCGTTGGTCTCATAGCTGACCACATAGCGGCCGCTGTCGGGGTCCGTCCCCAGGGTAATCCCGCCGCCGTCTGCCACCGGGGTATCTCCGTCTGCCTCCAGAGCGTAGTAGTAATACAGATTTCCGCCCGCGTCATATTTCGGCAGGTCCTCGAAGGTCTCGCGCCAGCTGTTTCCGCTGTTCAGCACCGCCTTCTGGTAGGCGCTGGGGTCCATCTCGTTCTCCGGCACACGGTCGCCATTGACAGAACCCACCGCACTGGAATCGGTGGTGCGGTACAGCCAGACGGTCACCTCATGGGTTACCGCTGTGGCTGGGTTCCACTTCTTCTCCACACTAAAGCTCCGAATCTGGGTGTTGTAGAAGGTGTACGTGGCTTTTCCGCCGCTGAACGTCTGGACGGGCTGGGAAATCTGTATCCACCCGCTGTCTCCCGGCAGCTGTTCGATCACCTGATAGGTGACCGTCCGGCCTTCGATGGTGAGCGGGAGGTTGTCCCAAACGACTGTCCACCTGTTGTCCGCATTGGCAATCTGCGTCGCGTCACTGATATAGTCGTTCGCATTTGTCCACTGTGCATTTGAATCATCCGCGAAGCGGTATTGCAGCTGGAAGGTCACGTCGGGCTTTTCTGTTGTGTCGCCCTCCCGTACTGCCCACTCCTTCACCGCCGTGATCTGGGTCACTTCCTCCTCAGGCGTATACACGTCCAGGGTGTTGGTCACGGTCCAGTGGTTCCCCGGTTCTTCCACGTACGTGGTGGTGTAGGTACTGCCACCCTTGTTGTAGACATTTTCCGGTGCGGTGTCGCCTACTATGTTTGCGTTGATCGTGTCCCCATCCGACAGCAAGTAGCCGTCTTCCTTGGGCTGCAGCTCCCGAATGCGGTAGTCGTAGTTGACCGCAGTTCCGCCGTTGTAGTCCGCAACGGGCAGGCCGGTGAAGGTGTGCTCCCACCGCTGGCCGTTGATTTGAGACGCCTCTGTATTGCCGCCGTACAGGTCGATTACGGCTACATTATCCCAATTAGAACCATCGGTGGACCGCTGGAGGACAAACCAGGAGGTCCAGGTCATGGGAGCGTACGCACCCGGGCGGGTGTTGTACTGGTTGCCCCCGTCATTCCAGACCTTCTTCACCGACACCTCCATAGTATTCAGCGTGTTGGTGCTGATGCTGGTGTTGTTATCTCGGTCGAACTCAGCGTTGTCGACCAGGCCGTCGCCTGGGTCTTTGTAGTTATTGCTCTCCCATTCAATGGTCTGTACGTGCCCATTGTAGGATACCGCCGTCTCAATGACCCGGTATTCCAGGAAGATGTAACCGCCGTCGCCGCCCTCGTTGGACACCACCGTGGGCAGGCCGGTGTAAGAGCCCCGCCATTTATCGCTTTCGTGGACCCTCCCTTCCAGGGTTCGTGTGTCGTCATAGTTCCCGTCAAATGCTTGCTTGACATACTTACTGTCACTTGCAAACATCCACTCGTCTTCTCCGCCGTCGTTCACTGCTACTTGCAGCTTGAAGGTCACGGACAGGTCAAAGCCCAGGTAGTCCGCGGTAATGGAATCGTTGTCCTCGTCCACCCAACGCTTCTCAAACCAGATAGAGGTCTGGATGCTGTTGGTCAGTTCACCGAAACTTGGCTGTTGCGCAGTACTGTTCTTAATCTCATTGGGCCAAATTCCGTCACTCTGGCTCGGGGTGTAGACCTTGTTTGCATCTGGGTCTTGGTTATCTGTGGGAGTAACCAGCTCCAGCTTTCCTTCCTCGGTAAGCGGCTCAGACAGCGTGTAGGTCCAGGGCATGCCGTTGGGGGCGTATTTCTCAAATGCCTCGCCGTCCACGGGAGTGATGGTCATGGTCCAGGTGTCGCCGTTCCCATCCGCCGGTTCCCACTTTACCTCAAACTCAACTTCTTCCTTCATCGGATTATTCTGTTCATCTTGGGAGGCGGCGGTCCGGGTCAGGGTGAGAAGGTCCTCATAACCTGCTTGCGTGGGCCGGAATTGGAACTCATTCCCATAGTCCTGCCACACCTTGGTGGCGGAGAAATTTTTGTAAGTATCCGGTTTATCCGGCTGTTTGTTCAGGAAGGTGGCCTGGATATCCTCGGCCTCGTCTCCGGTTTTGGGGGTCAGATTTACGATGAATTCTACACCTTCCGCACCCTCAGTTGCTTCCAGCTTCTCTGCGTCTACTGCATCCTCTGCCGCCCAGGTGTCGTACCCCATCAGCTGGTTTTTGATCTCCGTGACGGTGTACTGATACTTCTTGCCGTCGGGGGCGTAGAGGTCCAAATCCTCGTTAAACTCCAGTTCTAGGGTAACCAGGCCGGATGCTTTAGCATCAGCCTCAAGAGAATTGTAAGCCTCCTCCACCTGTTGCGAGGAAATTACCTTTGTCTTACTGAACATGTCGTCCTGCTGATAGCTACCGTCGGCACCCTTCACCTGCCGGGTCAGCTGGAAGGTAACCGCGGGATATTCCTCGGGCTCTCCCTTCTCGTCCAGAGGCAGATACAGGTGCTTCTGAATCTTGATGCTGCCCTCGGTGGGGTTATACTCGTTGGTGAGGGTGAAATTGGTCCCGGTGGTCTCAAAGACTTGCTGACCCTCTGGGATGGTAATCCCCTCCCCAAATTTTACCTCCTCCTTGACCAGGTAGCTGACCAGCTCGCCTTCTTCATCATAGCGGGGCAGTTCTACCCAGTTACCAATTTCAGGGTCCGTATTATCATTCTCATCCCGGTAAATCGGTTCGCCGCTCTCATCATACCCGCCGAATGTGTAATTCCCCTGATACAGGATTTCGTAGCGGTAGCCCAGGCCGCTCTGCATACTCTCCCACGTTTCCGAGGGGATGGTCAGGCTGGCGATGGGGATCATTCCCTCTAGTTCTTCATCCGTCGGTTCGTTCTCGACATATTGGTAGACGGAGAACGTCACCTCGGGCAGCCGTGCTTCCGGCCAGCCGCTGGGCAGGCTGGTCCAGTACTTCATGCCCTCAATGGAGGCCTCGTCCGCAATGATATTGGTGAAGACGCCGTCTGCAATCAGGGCGTACCGGGGATAGTTGATCACGCCGGAGCCCTTCTCGGTGTTAAACTTGCCGATGCCAAGCTCATCAGGGTTGAATCCGGAATACTGATACTCATCTCCCAGCAGGTCCAGCACATATCCCGCCTCTACAACTCCTTCGGCTGGCTCATCCCGGGTTCCAAGACTATCGACAGGAAGTTTATCCCGCAGAGAATACCGCGCCGCCTGATAGTCGTAGTCGGCGGCGGCCACCACGGTGCGCTCCACGGCGTAGTATTGGATTTCATAGCCCAGGGCGTCGTACTTCTCCACTCCGGAGAGGGTGATTTCCCACTCAGTTCCGTCTTGATTCTCCGAGACATCCTCCCACACGGGGGTGCCCTGCACCCGCTGGATTTCCAGACGGGTGCTGGATTCGGCGGTTTCGCCGCCGGTCTCGTCCCCGTCAGTGCTGCCGCCGGTATCTCCTCCAGTGGTTTCGTCCCCGGTGTTTCCAGGTTCTCCGCTGCCGGTAGGCGGCGTCTCCTCTTCGCCGGTTCCGCCGCCGGTGTTTCCATCGCCGGTGCCATCCGAGTCCGTGGGCTCAACAGGGGGCTCAGTCTCCCCGCCGTCCTCCGCCGGCACGTGGACCACCCGGTAGATATCCAGGTAGAGGTCGGGACGCAGGTGGTTCTGGTTGGCATATGCGTCCTGCCACTGCTTGTGCCAGGTCACCGTCGTGGTCTCGCCCCGGGTGTTGGTCACCTGAACATTCTGACTGTCGTGGGTGTTGGGGCCGTCAGTCTGATTATCATTGGCGGCGTACTCCGTCTCAAAGCTGGCGTTGTATTCGCTCCAGATTTCGTAGAGGTCCGGGTATTGCTCCGCTAAATTCTTCACAACCTTGGGACTATTGGATTCAGTCATATCCACCCAAACCTCGTCCACGGTGTACCCCACCACCGCGCCATCGGCGTCGTACTTGGGGAGGTTGTAGAAGTAGAAGGCGGAATCATTATCCTGGTAGAAGCTTCCATTTGCATCTATGCCGAGGATGGTCTGCAAGGAGGAAACCTGCTTTTGATTCCCTTCTTGGTCCTTTGGGCCCAGGATATCTACGGTTTCGCTTCCTGCGCCGCCCACCCGAACGGTGTCGGCGCCCCCGGTGTAAGTAATATTCCAACCATCACTAGGATCGTCATCGTTAAGTGTCTCGTCGGCAAATTTCAGCCGGAAGGCTAGGACGAGGCGCTTACCACTACCGTTATTATAGATTTCCGCCAACTCATCTGTAAACCTCTGAATGGCATCCTGTGCGTCCTCTCCGTCCCCGTGGACCCAGGTCTTGTTTACCGTCAGGTCGACGTTGCCCAGACGGCGGTTGGTGATGGTGAAGGCTCCCTCCACGCCGCCGGGGTCCTGTCCTTCATTTCCCTGATTGGTGTATTTTGTGTGTTCGTAGGTCACCTGATACCGGTGGTGGTCCGTGGTAACGTCGAAGATATCGTTTTCAGTGGCGCCGTGGTTATCCGTATACAGCGCCTTAAAGCTATATCCCGCATCTCCTAAGTGGTGGTCAACTTCGCAAGAGACGGTTTCCCCCTGCTCATTCTCTCCCTGCATGGAGGTCTCCACCACATAGAGGTCGTCAATGCTATTGATATCCGCCGTTTCATTCTTAGGAACATACTCCACCTTATACCACACGCCCGGGGCGTCGCTGCCGCCCAGGGTTACGGTGTACAGTTCACCGTTTTCTCTCGTTAGCGGCTTGTCGGTCTCGGCGTTGTATATGGTGAAGGTCACCGGCTCCCGGTGGAGGTCGTCGCCGTCGTCCAGCCACACCTTTTGAATGAGGATCGGGATGGCCTCGCCCGGGCCGCCGTTGATCACCGTTGTGGTGTAGCTACCGTCATCCTGCCGCTCGGTTTTGTACGTTGGGAAGCCCCCTTTTTCCAGCAGGGCGTAGCTGTACGGGTGGCCGCCCTCGTCAAACCGGGGCAGGCCGGTAATTTGAACTTGCCAGGAAACCAGTTGACCATTTTCAGTTTTCTGCTCAATTTTGATATTTTCCTTGATTCCCTCTGGTATGTCACCAGATAGAGTATAGTTATTCTCCAGCGTTCCGTTCTCATCAAAGCTGAAACTCACATATTCATTCTCCAGATTGATGCTGTTGAGGTACTGGTAGATGTTAATGGTGATGCCATGCGCCTCCACACCAGAATCCCATTTCTTCTCTACATTATAGATAATCTCATCCTGGATGCGGTTGGTGATGGTTTTGCCGTCAGAGCTGATCTCGGAAACATAAGCTACCGGGGCATTGTTTTGCGTCAGATTGAAAGTACCGTTCTCGCCAATGCTGATAGCCGTAGCCTCGGCAATCTGCGCCGCTGCATCCTCGTCCGTGGTCCCATCGATTCCCTGGTACACGGCGGTCTCCACCCACCGGTACTCCAGTTCCCGTCCCTGGCCGTCGTACTGGGGCCAGTTGGCGGTGTAGGACTCGCTGAGGCTCACCTCGGAGAAGCGGTGGAGGTAGTGGGTGACGGACTGACCATCTGTACCCTGCACATCTGTCCACTCATCTTCATCAACCAGTTTGCTCCGCAGGGTCAGCTCCACCGCCACGTCGGTGAACTCCGACTGATAGGCCGCCGCCTCCCAGGTCTTGGTGACCGGCACGGAGACAGAATCCGTCAGGCGGTTGGTGACCACGCCGCCGTTGTAAATCAGTTCGTCGCCGGAGGCACGCGCCCCCTCATAGGGGACCTGGTCGCTGTCTTCAACAACCTGGTCGTCCTTCCCCACCACGCCGTAGACGGTCTCGTAGTGATTGTCCCCATTTCCATATACCATCTGCTCCCGGACCCCGTAGACGTAGGGGTAGCCGTCCGGGTCGTACTTGGGGAAGGTAAGCGGTTCACCGTCATTCCCTGTAAATTTAATCTCAATCGTAGGGGCAGTGATCTCTGAAGGCTCGGAAGCGTCCCCGGCATCCAGCAATGCAAAGACTACCTCCGGCTCGTCCGCCCGTGTTTCATCTTCGATTGTAACGCTCTCCTCCAACTGGGCGGCGGTCCCATAGCCCTCACTCAGCCGGTACCGGTAAAGGGTGAAGGTCACGTCCGGGCGGGTTTCCAGCCCCCCACTCGGGTTTTGGTCCAGCCAGATTTTCTCCGCCTGGAACGTGGTCTCGCCGGACAGGATGAGCTGGAGGGCGCCGCCGTTATATACCGCATCGGTGTCCGGAGCGTGGTTGTGCACTCCGCTGTTGTTGTACAGCGCCTGGAGGTAGTCCTCCGCGTCCGGCAGGAGGCCGCTGTTCTCCCCCAGCTCACCCGTCTTCAGCTTGTCATCTCCTATCGCCGCTACGCTGTACTCAATGGGACTGCCGTCCAGGTTGTACTTCCACAGGCCGGAGATGGTTACTTCATTCGTTGTCTCGCTAAAGTCGCCTTCCGCCTCTCCATTCTTGATCAGATCTTCGATGCTGCGTTCTCCGGTTCCGTCTGTACCATAGCTCCACTTGAACTCGAAGTTTCGCAGAATAGCACGGACCTTGTCGCTTGACAGGCTGCTGTCAGCACCCATCTTGGCTTCCACACGGAAGGTAAACTCGTCCTGGAGCATGTAATACCAGCCCAGGGTGCCGTCTACGGAGAGATAGTTATTCTTGTTCTCCTCCGTCACCTCCACAAAGGCGTAGCCCTCAGGAACCGCCGGGGGCTCCAGGGACCAGGTGACGTCATAAGTCGCCTCAACATCATAAGCACTTTGTTCCTGGATCTTGGAGGGCAGGTTCGGTATAACAATTTGGGATGGATTCACCGTAATCACGGGCCACCCGGTCAGCCCTACTCGGGGCAAGTTTTCCTCGGTCAATGGATAGGTAACGCCGTCGATGGTGAAGTACAGCGTGGGGACCAGCGCTCCGCTCAGAGCATCCTCACCATTTGGGTCCAGGGTCCATCCATTGGGCCGCTTCCCTGCCTCGTCGTTGCCGTCGGCCCAGCCCACGGTCTTCTCAATACTCGTTGTCTCCCCCGGTACGGGCACCACGGTATATCCTTCCTCACCCCCGGGCAGGCCGGACTGCTCCGCTGTCACCGTAACGGAGGCGGAGATGAGCTTCCCCTCACTGTTGGTGGTGGAGAGGGTCACATCACCAGATGTAAACTCCGGCGTACGTGTAAAGGCATCCGCATTTACAGTTACAGCCACCGTGTATGGATTTTCGATACTTCCTTCCTCTTCGGCGGAGGCCGTAAGGGTAAAGGTCAGGCCGGAGGAGTTTGCCGTCAAGCTGTTTTCCTTTATAGATACACCAGTTGGAAGGGAAAGAGTAACCAGCTCCACAACATTCTGACCACAGGTGATGCCATATTGACCACTCTCATCCGGCCCGGTGAGGGTCAGCAGCCCCTCCGGACGTGAAAGTTCTTCCGGCCATTCCAGTGTAAAGACATAGTCATTACCATTCGATCCTTCGCTTATATCCTCACCGTCTGGCTTCCGGATGGTAATTGTATACTGGATGGGCTTCACGTCGCCCAGTGCAACGGACTCGTCTCCCGGAGTAATTGTAATTTCATCCGGGATAGTTTGGAGAATTTCGAAGGAATCCCCGCCAGTAAAGTTTACATTTTCCTCCCCCTCTGTCAGCAGAGGAGTAGTCTCAATATTTGGAACATTGCTAGTGTCCTTGTATATTTCCGCGCGAATGTCGCTCTTTTTTACCTCAACGGTCACATCGCCCCCGGAGGCAGAAAACGTCAAAGTTTTATCATAGGAGTCGCCGCCAACCAGCAGAATCCGCAGCACCGCGCCGCCATTAGTTTTGTCAATCAGAACAGCCCCAGTTTCGGGCTCCGTCATGGACGCCGGCAGGACCATCGTCTCGGGCTGGGCGGCGGCTTCCACGGCGCCTGGGGTTTCAGCAACTTCTAACTCCTGGGCATGTTCGGGAACCCCAACGGTTTCCGGGTCCTCGACGGTTTCCGGATCTTCGACGGTTTCCGGGTCTTCGACGGTTTCCGGATCTTCGACGGTTTCCGGGTCCTCAATGGCCTCATTGTCTTGTTCCTGATCTGCCTCTTGGTTCGAGTCAGATTCCCCACCAAGCTCACCCTCTGAAATTTGAGTGGTTTGGTCCTCCCACACAAGGGCGCTTGCCGCATCCCCATCCAGCGGAATTTCGACCATTGCCGCCACTGGACCGTTTTCTTTATCTGAACCAGTCTCCAGCTTTGCGGTCACTTGAACCTGACCCACACCGTCCTTTGTCTGCTCCTGGGGTTCCCAGCTCACGGACACCGGGCCGCTCCCCTCCGCGGCCAAAGAAAGAACCGACATGGGCAGCAGGCTGCCCACCATACACGCCGTCAGCACTACGCTGCACAGGCGGGTTCGGAATGTTCGTCTTGCTCTCATGATCATGTGCTCCCTTCCTTGGTACAACACTGAAACAGATGCTGTCTGAATCGAATGTCTGCCTATTCCTCCCGGACCAGCCCGTGGCAGACAAAGCGGGCGTTTTGAAACTCATAGCTGCAGGTGGACAGGGTGATCACCCGGTCTGTGGACTCCGGCTCGGCGGCACTCTTGATGCAGGAGCGCTCCTCCAGCTCCTCCAGCCAGGCCCCATAGTCCTCCAAAGAATCAAAGTTCAGCTGCCACGCGCTGTCCTCCGGCCCGGCAATGTAGGCTGAAAACACCTGGACGGTCAGGACCTCTTCCGGCGTGATCAGGTAAAAGACCGGATGGGCGTCATAGTAGGCCTGATCCCTGTACTCCTTTAACGAGCCGAACAGCGTGCCGTTTTTCATGTAGTGGCCGTAAATCACGCTGTTCCGCCCAGTCAGCCCCTCGCACCTGCTGTCCAGAAAGAGACAGCCGGAGCTATTAGGCGTGCCGTCAAAGAGGTGTTTGAGATAGTAGCTGTTGTCCTCGCCCTGGACCACCGGATAGGAGATCACAGAGTCCGGGAGGTAAATCCACCCGGTTACATCCGGATTGACAGCGCTCAGGGCGTCAAAATCCACCTGTATGGGGGCGGCCTCCTCTCCGGCCGGTTCCTCCGGAGCTTCGGCCGGCGGCTGGGGCGTCGGAGTGACCGCGGCCTCGGTCAGCGCCTCATAGGCGTTCTCCCCCGCCCGGTACTCCAGCCACTGCCGCATAAACAGCCCCCCGCTCACAAGGAGCCCAACGGTGCACACGGCAATTCCGGCCCGGTACAGCAGTCCTCCCCGGCTCATGGCCAAATTCCCCATGCCGGTGGGAAGCCGGGGCGCATCCCCCGCCGGGCTGCCCCGGGACAGGGACCGCCTGCCCGCTCACGGAGCCCTCTCGCCCATGACATAGGCCTCACCACCTGACATTTTCTGGGCGGTCTGTCCGGAATCCCACCCAACAAACTGCTGCTCTGTCTCCAGGAGCCGCTCATAGGTCTGCTCCATCAGGGTCTGCAAACTGGCCTGAATCGACTGCTTGGTCTCCAGACAGAGCTTCCGCAGGCACCGGGGATTTCCCTTCTCCGGTTCGACCTGGGCGTCCCTGCACAGCCTGCGGATACTGTCGGTCACATTGGTGCGGCTCACCGGCGTACCGGCCCGGGTAAGGAACACCGGCCCGGACCTTATTCCTCGCCGCTTCATATATGCCAGCAGTTCCTCCCTCAGACAGGACGGCAGACGCACGACCTTCCTGCCGCCGCTGGAAATCCGGACCTCTCCAGCTTCAACCGTCTCTGCTGTCAGCTTGTCCAACTCCTGTACCGACAGCTCTGTCTGTCCAAACAACTTGACATACAGGTATTCCCGCTCTTTTTCCAGGTTTCTGGCTGTCTGCAGCAGACGTATGTACTCCCAGCGGGTCAACTCCGGCTGACCGGCCGGCTCCAGCAGGAGGAATTTCGGCATGATGAAAAAGGGATATTCCAGAAACTCCAGAAATTTCCCCGCAATAGACAGCCAAGTATTGATTGTCCTGGGACGATACCCTGTATCCAGCAGAGCTTTCTGCCACCGGCCCAGCGTACCTGATTCCACCCGCTTGGCCTTCGGCAGGAAATCATACAAATGCTCCAGACTCTGCCGGTAGGTCTGAATGGTTCCCGACCTTCGTCCGCTTTCCCGCAGATGATCCAGATACTGTTCGATCTGATCCCGGGTCAACACAATATTTTGTCCAGTATCCGGCATAGTTCGATCCTCCTCTCCCCTTAAACTATAATCTCCCCCAAGTAAGAACTTTGCCGTAATATGGTTTATTTAAGATGAAATTTTTGTTTTGTCTAAATCCACATCAAAACTTATCTAATTTTTTACATTTTAGCACAGTCATCCTCATCTGACAAGGGGACATAATGTAATTCAAACATGAAAAATCGACCGGTCAAATTTCAATTTTTTGAGCGGTCTATTTGAGCTGCCTTTTTTCTTCTGAAAACGGGCAGCTTTCTGCTTCTCAGAGAAAGTAAAGTTAAGTTAGCTGCGTATTATGACAAAACAAAAATTCTGTTTACTTTTTATAAAAGAAGATGCATTTGCTCCATGGTGCGCGCATGCTCTGCGCCGGTAGAAACAAGGTAAACACGGGGCGTCTCGATAGAGCTGTGCCCAAGAATATCCGCCAGCTTGACCACGTCATGACATACATGAAAAAAGGTCCGTGCAAAGAGGTGGCGCAGATTATGGGGAAACACTTTTTCCGGCGCGACCCCCGCCTACCCGCAAAGGCTTTTCATCTCCGCCCAAATCTGCTTCCTGGACAGCCCCCTTCCGCTTCTGGTAAGAAAAATTTCACCGGAAGCGTTTTTTGCGCCCGCGCATAGGTCAGCAGCTTCCGGCAGAGTACCTTGGGAATCAGGATGACCCGCACCTTTCCCTTTAAGAAGATTTCCGCCCGGCCAGTTTTGGCGGCCTGCACGGTTAAATACTTCACTTCGCTGACTCGGATTCCCGTAGCGCAGACCGCTTCCAGCAGCAGGGCCAGCCGTTCCCGGCCAGTCGACCGTGCTGTCTGCACCAAGCGGACATATTCCTCCCGCGTCAATTCCCGGTTCCCATCCCGGAAGAATCTCTTTTGCAGACGCAGCGGCTTTACCCGGCATTCCTCCCAGCCAACAAAGGATACGAATTTGTTCAACGCCGCGATCATGGCATTGATTGTCACCGGGCTGTAGCCCTGGTCAAGCAGTTCATCCCTCCAGGCAGACGTGCACTCCTTGGTGACCTCCCTTTCCCCTGCCAGGCTGTAAATCGGCTGATATCCCGGATATATTTTTCGATTGTGCTTGCGCAGCGGTCCTCTATCCGCAGTTGTTTGGAAAAGGCTGACAGTTGGAGCGAAGTAATGATATGCCGCTTCATAATGATTCCTCCCATAACCATAAAATTGGACTGCAAACCCAGAAAGAAGTGGAAAACCCGCCTCTTTCCGGTACAATAGTTTTCCCGCAAAACACATGTACTCCCGAAAGGAGACGAGTTTTTTGTAAAAAATAATAGCAAGCAACCCGTTCAAAACGCAACCACGGAACAGAGAGCGTCATATCCGCAATAACCTTACCCGCAGCGATAGCAGCAGAGCCTGCTTCTAGACGGCTCAGGCGCTCTTTCGCTCACTTTTGCCAACCATATCATTTCCATTCTCCCTTTTTTATAACCATGTCCCTCCCCCGCTTCCCCGTCAACGGCGCCGGATACCGCCCAAGAATTTATTGTGTACAGATTCTGCCGGACAGCGCAATGCATCCAAAAAGACACCGTCCACCGCGCGCAAATTTCTGCCAGTGGACGGCGTATTTCCTTACCTCTCTATGTTTATCGAAAGGCCTTGCGTCAAAACCATGAAGTTTACAGAGACATGACAAAGAGATAACGCTTTTTGTGTCGCGGAAGATGCTGGTTTTCAGTACAATGACTCTGGCAGCGGATCAAAGTCCGCCGCACAGAATCGCAGGAAACGGAGGAATCACAGTGGCAGAAGGGATCACAGCATACTTTATCTTTGGGGTACTGTTCTGGTACCTGGCTATCCGGAGCTATCGGAAGAGCGCTCGCTGGCGCGGTGCTGTACGTCTACTGGCTGTGGTGACGTCCGTCCAGTATCGGGAGGCTTGGGAGCGAAAAACGGAAATCAATGACCACAAGTCAACTACTGAAGCCGCGCTTTGCTTTGCCGATCAGGGGATGACATATGAGAGACGCCGTCAGTTCTCCGGAATTGTGCATGCCCCCGCACCGGGACAGAGGATTCCCATCCTCTTTGACCGGGACAGCGGCAGCTGGATTTTGCAGAAAGAAGTGCGCCCCCATTGGCGCCTGTTTCTGGCACTGGGCTGTCTCTGCACACTGGTTGGCCTGCTCCTTGTGCTGGATGGCCGCAAAATCCTGTCAGATCTGGCCTGTTACCGGGTGGAAGCTCCGAATCCGGCCGGCAGTATTGTCTGCATGCTGATCGGGCTGATCTGCGGAGTCAGCGCATACGCCTGCATCAGGGGCTTGATGCCGGAACTGATTCGAACAGCCGCTGAACCTTTCATCTGGATCATCCGCTTTTATGTTCTGCATCGATATGAGGAAGTAAATGCGCTGTGCACTGGGATCATCCGGCGGGAGTCAGGCGACGATGACGTCAGCTACTATCCCTTCTTTCAGTACATGTCGGAGGGCGGGCAATCCCACTGGTTTCCAAAGAGACAGATGGCCCGCAGGAGATTCCAGCCTGGAAACAGCTATACGCTGTACCGTGACTCAGAGACAGGGCGGTGTGCTCTGAAGCCGTCTGTGCTGGATCTGGCGTCCTCGTTCTTCTCTCTCATCCCCATCGGCTTTTTTGTGATGCTCATTCTGTCGCTGCTGGCCTGTGCCGTTGGATCACTCTATATTGCCGGCCTTGGATTTGTATACGCTCTGGCAGAATGAGCGGCAAAAGTGGAATCAAAGAACTGGATGGGCGAAAATCCGGCAGGAAGAGAGGATTGGGGCGCCGTCGGTGGAGTGGCACTTACAGGAGCAGTTGTCCACTCCTCCACATTTTGACCGCTCTCCGGCATATCAGAAATGTTCTGTGCCGACGGATTTCCGCCGGAGGGCGGGAGAGCTCCAAACACCTCCTCGCCCCCATACCGGTTCCTCTGCTGAATTGGGCAGAACCTGCTGGTGTACACACCGCCTTTTGAACAAAATAGCGCCCCCGAACGCGTGTCTTCCCGGCTTCCGCGTTTGGGGGCACTCTATTGGCAGTTCACTTTTAGAGATTTTGTTCCAAGTATCCTGGCTTTTTCTTCATTCCCATCATCTCCACTTCTGTGTCGGCACCGGCGGACCAAGTGCCTGGGGTTTCCGCTCTTATCGTCATACCCCTGCATAATTCTGGGGACAAAAGAAAATCCTAGCAGGCAGGAAGGTGATACGATGCGGATTCCAAAGCACATCGGAATTATCCCGGATGGGAACCGGCGCTGGGCCAAACGGGCCGGGCTGCCCAAGCAGGACGGCTACGCACACGGCCTGGAGCCGGGGCTGAAACTGCTGCGGCTGGCCAGGGACGCTGGAGTCCAGGAGCTCACGTTTTATGGATTCACCACCGACAACTGCGGGCGGCCCCCGGAGCAGGTCCAGGCCTTCTCCCGGGCGTGCGTCCAGGCGGTGGAGCAGATTGCGTCGGAGCCGGTCTCTCTCCTGGTGACCGGCAACCGGGACGCGCCCGCGTTTCCCCAGGCACTGCTCCCCTACACAACCCGGCGGGATTTGAACGGCGGGGGCATTCGGGTCAATTTCCTGGTCAACTACGGCTGGGAGTGGGACCTGGCCCGCCTGAACAACCCCGGCGTCCGCCGCGGAACCATCTGCGCCCAGCTCAACTCCCGGGATATCTCCCGGGTGGATCTGGTGATCCGCTGGGGCGGGATGCGGCGCCTGTCCGGCTTTCTGCCGGTGCAGTCGGTTTACGCAGATTTCTTTGTGGTGGACCGCCTCTGGCCCGATTTTCAGCCGGAGGATTTTTTCCAGGCCCTTCAGTGGTACCAGAAGCAGGATGTGACCTTGGGCGGATAGCCGCCAGCTCCTCCGGCGCTTCTTATTGCAGAACCCGCCGCATGTTTTCCTGGATCTTTCCGGACAGGTCGGAGTACCGCTCCAGCTCCTCCCGGCTGAAGCCGGCGAAGCGGGCCTGGTCGTAGTCCTCCAGCCCCTGGGCAATGTCATCCAGGATGGGCTGGGCAGCGGGGAGCAGGGAGACCCTCAGCCGCTTCCCCTTTCCGGAGTCGTCCTCCCCCTCTACGCTCCCCTCCGCCTGGATCAGGCCCCGGAGCGCCAGTTTCTGGAGCGGCAGAATCAGGCCCACCCGGTTTACGCCGGCAAAGTCGGCCAGTTCCTTCCGGCTGTTCATCTCCCCCGCGCACCAGAGGCACAGCAGCACCCGCACCTCCACTCCGGTGAGATCGTGCTTTTGAGCCGCCGGCTCCAGATAGTGCTCCAGCAGCTTCCGGCTTCGGTAGGCGTCGGCTGCCGCCCCCTGGGCGGACACCGCCCGGGCGCAGACGGTGGGCCGCTCGTCCCCCAGCTTCTTCAGGCTGGGCAGCAGGCTCTCGTCCCCCGCCGCGTCCACCAGAAAACGGTACACCTTCAGCCGGTTTTTCTCATAATCCCTCTCGTCCAGCACATGCTTGTAGAAGTCGTTGTAGTATTCAAACACCCTCAGCTTCATGCGGATGACGTTGGGCAGGTTCATGCTCTGGGATACCAGGGACCCCTTGGTTTTCACATAGTAATAGATGGGGGCGCGGAGGGCGGCAAAGGTCTCGGCGTGGAGAATATACTCCAGATTGAACAGGAAATCCTCACACCAGCGCAGGTCCTCATTCATGCGGAGACGGTACTCCTCCACGATTTTCCGGCGGAAGAGCTTATTCCACAGCACCCCATAGTAGTAGTCGGCGGGGTTTTCCATCATATAGGAGGCAAAGGTCTCCCGGGACATGACCCCCTCCTCGTCAATCTCCCCCTTGTGGGAGACCCGTTCCCCGGACACCCGGTAAAAATCCGCAATCACCAGGTCGCACTGGGTCTCCTGGGCGGTGCGGACCAGCAGCCGGGTGGCATCCGGGCTGAGCCAGTCGTCACTGTCCAAAAACTGAAGGTATTCCCCCCGCGCCTGATCCAGCGCATCGTTGCGGGCGGCGGAGACTCCGGCGTTGGCCTTGTGGATCACGCGGACCCGCGGGTCCTTCCGGGCGTACTCGTCACAGATGGTCCCGGAGTCGTCCCGGCTGCCGTCGTCCACTAAAAACAGCTCAAAATCGGCGTACTCCTGCTTCAGAACGCTGTCCACACAGCGGCGGAGAGTTTTAGACGCGTTATAGACAGGGACGATGATGCTCACCATAGGGGTTTTCGACAAGGGAAAGCGCCTCCTTACAGAACAAATCATGAAAATATCATGTGGATCAAAACCGCCCGCCCCGGCAGGGCGGACGGTAAAATTGTAGCATGATTTTTCCCCCATGGCAAGGCGGCGCGGTCTTAGGGCCGTTTTCCCCAGGGCAGGCCGTAGTGAAGGCGTAAAGTCTTAACGCTTTTCACCATGCATACCACCGCGGCCAGCAGCCCCAGCAAGATTTCCCACCCTCCGGGGACCCACGCAAGGAGGTAGGGCAGTGCAAAAGCGCAGGCCATCGCCAGCAGGTCGGATACCAACAGAGCCCTTCTCTCTCCTCCCTCCTGGATGTAACGCCAATTCAATCTCCAGGTCCAGACCGCCAGAGCCAGCGCCGGGACCAGCAGCCACGGTATCGGCACCGGAGACCCGCCGGTCTCCAGCTGCTCCAGGCGGTACTGGTGGAACAGGGCAAACAGCGTCAGCCAGAGCACCCGGCACAGGACTCCCTTCCCCACCGCCGCCTGCCGCTCCTGCAGGCTCCGCTCCGCCCGGCGTACCGCCGGGGTATCCGCCTCCTGTTCACACTCGTCCCGGAGCAGATAGTCGGTGGACACCCCGAACAGGCGGCTGGCCGCCAGCACGTTCCCGGTGTCCGGCGCCACCTCTTCCAGCTCCCAGCGGGAGATGGCCTGCCGGGACACCCCCAGCTCCTGGGCCAGGGCCTCCTGGCTCATCCCCCGCTCCTTTCGCAGCCGGTACAGCTTTTCTCCAAATGTCATGGCTCATCGCCTCCTTGTGCTCACATTTTAGCCGAAAAGCGGAAACTTGGCCACCACACAGAGGTGGAACTGCCGCAACCAGAAGTTGAATCCGCATTTTGAAACAAAAAGGAGCGCCCGAGGGCGCTCCTTTGAAGTAACAGCAGATGAAATTATGCCTTGCCGTCGCAGCCCAGCACGTCCACGATCTTGTGGGCGACCAGCTCCTTGATGGCGGCCCGGGCGGGCTTGAGGTACTCGCGGGGGTCGAACTTGTCGGGGTGGTCGTTGAAGAACTGACGGATGGTGCCGGTCATGGCCAGACGCAGGTCGGAGTCGA
>ERZ857801.1457-NODE-1457-length-24869-cov-3.537036_pt1 | contig 24869 bp, 17 predicted proteins | sample MGYA00519762_ERZ857801 | MGnify/ENA primary metagenome ERZ857801 (study PRJEB31778, sample SAMEA3449368) | human gut metagenome | biome: human gut; feature: human-associated habitat; material: faeces | place: United Kingdom | collected 2010/2012 ...
AATACTTGAAAGTATAGTGTTTATGCGGATAATCGAAAATTAGATATAAAATTTAGATATAAATAATCTATAAAAGTATATTTATAAGCGGAGGGATTTATTTTGAAGAAATATTTATGCTTGATTTTTGTTGTTACATTACTGTTAATATCAGGTAGTGCAACATATGCTAACACACCTGAGGAGTTATACTATGGCTCAGGAGCTATACGTTCTATGTCAATGAAAGATGACGGAACGGTAATTGGCGGAAGGAGCAGTGGTCATACAATAGAAGTATGGACAAGCTCAAACAGAGGGGAAAGCTGGACTAAAATAGGTACAGTGGCAAGCAATGACAACATTAATTATGGTGATGTTATGTTTATGGCTGTTTCGGGGACAGATAAGGTGTATTGTGCATTTCGTGAAAAAAATGCAGAGGGTAAATATTCAGTTGTTGTATGTAGAAGTGATAATGGTGGGTATAACTGGGTATATGACAGCACCGTAATTTCAGGATGTAGTCAGTTTGTAGGTGCTCCGTGGCTGTTTGTGACACAAAATGGAGATATGCAGTGTTATTATGATTCGGAACCTCTGGCTGCTGAAAATGGTGTATCCGGTGCACAGTGGATTGCAATGCAGGGAAGAGATGGTCTTACGGGAGCATGGAATAAGTACGGCGTAGTTGCTGCTTCAAGAGATGCAGATTCGTCTAAATTTGTAAGAGACGGAATGGCATCTGTAGTTGATTTAGGAAATAATAGAATCATGGTTGTGACGGAAGGTATTGAAGATAATAAATCGGGGGGCGTGTATTCTAACGTGGTAAGGGCAATACAGTCTAATGATGGAGGATATACGTGGAACTATTCAGGAAGAAAAATAGTTTATCAGTCAACCATAGATTCGGAATCCGGTAGAAGATATAATGCATATTGTCCTATGGCTGTCAGAGTTGGTAACGGACCTGTAGGCGTGGTATTTTGCACTGATGAGGATTTCAAAGGCACACCGGATTCATCTTCAGAGAATGTGTCAAAGAGAAGAACTCATATTAAATACATAAGAACAATGGATAATTTTGAAACCTGGGGGCTTTTAACCGACATATGGACAGGAGGTTCTAAAGCATATGCTCCGGGAATTGTGGAAACCTCACGAAATAACATTTTAATTTCCATAGATCATTTTTCGGGAAATCAACGTTTTTATCATATGGATACTTTAGGAAAAAATAATAATTATGAGGTAATACTGGGAACAGGAAATTTATTATACAGCACAAATTTTGGAGATTCATATGGTCTTGATTTTTATCCGGGATTAGTTTCAAATACCCCTGTATATAATGAAAATGTTATGTCCATTAATGGAGGAAATTCCAACAAGGTAGTTGTGTCAGGAAATGAATTTACTGATTTTGTTGTAGAGGCGGATATAAGCGTAAAGGAAGATGGCAGTAAAGACAGCAATCAGGGGGGGATAATTTTTAGGGTAAACAATCCTTACAGTAGTGTTTCAGATGGTTATGACGGATATTATTTTGGAATAGATGCACTGAAAAAAGAAGTGATTTTGGGAAAAGTCCATCAAAATAAATGGACTGAAATTGCAAAGAAGAAAATGACAATTGAATACAATAAATATTATCGTGTATCTGTAGCAGTGGCAGGGAATGAAATAAAAGGATATGTTAATTATAATGGTGAAAATTATGCCAAAATAGTGGCAGTTGATAATGATTTTTCAAGCGGTACAGTAGGATTTAGACATTGGCTTTCAGGAGCTTCATTTAAAAATTTAAGTGTATTTGAATATAATCCAAAAACACCGGAAAAAACATATACCAATTCAGTTTTAAATTCCTGCGCAGACCCGGATGTGTTGTATTACAAGGGTATGTATTATTTATATGCAACTAATACGGAAAATGCTAATTTAGGATTTAAAGTGTATTCATCTACTGACTTAGTTAATTGGACAGACAGAGGATGGGCATTATCTAAAAATGATGTATATGGTGACAGTGGATTTTGGGCACCGGATTTAATAGAAAAAGACGGTAAGTTTTATATGTATTACGTTGCAAATGAACATTTAAGTGTTGCAACAAGTGACTCACCTCTTGGACCATTTACCCAGACGAAGGAGGAACAGAAGCCTATGCATGAGGGTAAAGAAATAGACGCTCATGTGTTTAAGGATGACGATGGACAATACTATATATATTTTGTAAGGTTTTATGGAAAAAGCGGAGTAAGTGACGGTAATTACATTTATGGTGCAAAGCTTAATTCAGATATGAGAACCATGGATGATTCTACAATTACATGTCTTATTTCGCCGGAAGAAGCATGGGAAACAAATAAGGCAAAGGTAGCGGAAGGGCCGTTTATGCTAAAAAAGGACGGAGTGTATTACCTTACATATTCAGGTTCCCACTTTGAAAGTGATTATTATGGAAGTGGATATGCAACTGCCACCAGCCCGCTTGGAAATTATACAAAATATGAAAATAATCCTATTATGCAGTCTAATACATTAGTACATGGTGCAGGACATCATGGAATAGTGTCTTCACCTGATGGAAGTGAGATGTTTATTGTATATCATTGCCACAGTAGTCTTACTAAAACAGAACCAAGAAGACTTTGTATAGACAGGATTCATTTTACAAAGGATGATGCTGGGAAAACGGTTTTGGAGGTATATGGACCAACCATTACCCCACAGGGAATTCCAAAATCAGGCAATACCATTAGTAAGGGAATAGAAATAAACGGATATCAGATTAGTGCAACATTAGGTGGAATGAGAACTGTGTACTCAGTAGATTCCGTAATAAATCAAAAGGAAGTTATAGGATATGGTATGCTTTATTCATTAGCTGACTATGCAGATGAAGAGGATATGCATGTTGGAAGCAGCAGTAAATATGTTAAAAGCGTGGAGGGAACAAAAAACGGACAGCTGTCAATAAATGCTTCCGACTCGGATATATCCTCAAGTTATGCAATGACAGTGTGTTTTACATCAAAACAGGCAGCTGAGTATACAGACAAATGGACAGTGAAGGCATATGCAAAGTTAATTGACGGGACATATGTATATAGTGATGCAAAAACATTTTGTGCTTATGATGTGGCAGATATATTGTATAAAAACAGTATGATGAATAATATATCAGCTCACAATTATTTGTACGAAAATATACTGACTTTAGTTAATAAAGAGTACACTAAGGTCGAGTATTCTAAAAGTTCTGTTGTAAGATAATTGTTAAAATATTAACCTTTCTTGTATTGTCATATTTTATAGAGTAAAATATATAAATATAGTTAGGGTGTTTGTACACCATCGGATATAAAATTGAATACAAGGAGGTACGGGATATGAATGTTTATAAGACATCGGATATCAGAAACGTTGTATTTCTTGGCCATGGTGGGGCGGGAAAGACAACTCTTGCAGAAGCCGTGGCATATGCTACAGGAGTTATTACCCGAAAAGGACGTGTAGAAGACGGTAATACCATTAGCGACTATGATAAAGAGGAAATAAACAGGAAGTTCTCAATTAGTGCGTCGGTTATACCTGTGGAGTGGAACGGACTTAAGATTAACATTCTTGATGCACCGGGATACTTTGATTTTGTAGGGCAGTTAGAGGATGCCATGAGCGTGGCAGATGCGGCGGTTATTGTGGTAAACGGTAAGGCAGGAGTTGAAGTAGGAACCATTAAGGCATGGGAAATATGTGAGAGAAGACGTATTCCAAGAATATTTTTTGTTACTAACATGGATTCACCAAATGCCAAATACATGGAAACTGTAGAGCAGTTAAAGGAGCATTTCGGAAAGAAAGTAGCACCATTTCATCTTCCGATTTTAGAAAATGACAAACTTACGGGATATGTTAATGTGGTAAAAATGGGAGGAAGAAAATTCTTAGATGATGCAGGTAATTATACTGAAAGAGATATTCCTGATAGTGTGAAACCAAAGTTAGAGCCTGTCAGGGAGCAGTTAATGGAGGCTGTGGCTGAATCTGATGAAGAGTTAATGGATAAATATTTTGCTGGGGAAGAGTTTACATATGAGGAAATATCAAAGGCTCTTCGTAAAAGTGTAATAAGCTGTGATATTGTTCCGGTTCAGATAGGTTCAGGTGTAAGCTGTCAGGGAGTAAACAGCTTTCTTCAAACCTGTGAAAAATATTTTCCTAGTGCTGATAAGGCAGAGGTGCTTAAAAAGGCAATCAATGTAGATACAGGTGAAGAGGTAGTGGCGGATTTTGACTGCAACAAGCCTGTTTCAGCATATGTTTTTAAGACTATTATGGATCCTTTTGTTGGTAAATACTCCCTGGTAAAAGTCCGTACAGGGATACTGAAAGCCGGAGATACAGTTTATAATGCCACAAAGGATGTGGAAGAGAAACTTGCCAAATTATATGTTATGCGGGGAAAGAATGTAATTGAGGTTGACAGATTGTATTCAGGAGACATTGGCGCAATAGGAAAGCTGGCATCCACCAGAACCGGCGATACTTTATCTACAAGGCAGTGGCCTATAGAATATCATCCGACAACCATGTCAAAGCCTTATACATATATGGCATATCGTGCTGTAAATAAAGGTGATGAAGATAAAATGGCACAGGCTCTTACCAAGCTTTGCATTGAGGATTTAACACTGAAAACCGTATCAGATGAAGAAAACAGACAGTCGTTGATTTATGGAATCGGGGAACAGCAGTTGCAGATTGTGGCATCAAAGCTTGAAGACAGGTATAAGGTAAAGGTGGAACTTACAAAGCCAAGAATAGCTTTCAGGGAAACCATAAGAAAGAAGGCACAGGTACAGGGAAAACATAAAAAACAGTCAGGAGGACACGGACAGTACGGAGATGTTGTTATGGAGTTTGAACCTTCAGGGGATTTGTCAAAACCATATATTTTTGAAGAAAAGATATTTGGTGGAGCTGTACCTAAGAATTTCTTTCCAGCGGTGGAAAAAGGTTTGCAGGAATGTGTTAAGGCAGGACCGTTAGCAGGTTATCCTGTAGTGGGAGTTAAGGCAACTTTAACAGATGGTTCCTATCATCCGGTGGATTCTTCAGAAATGGCATTTAAAATGGCAACCATTATTGCATTTAAGAAAGGATTTCTGGAGGCAGGACCTGTTTTGTTAGAACCTATTGCTCTACTTAGTGTTACGGCACCTGATAAGTATTCAGGAGACATAATGGGAGATTTAAATAAAAGACGGGGACGAATACTTAATATGACTCCAAAGGACGGAAAGCAGTTAATAGAAGCGGAAGTTCCTATGTTAGAGTTATATGGATATTCTACATCCCTTCGTTCCATAACCGGTGGAAGTGGTGAATTTGAATATGTTGTATCCCGTTATGAACAGGCACCTCCTGATGTTCAGGAAAAACAGATACAGGACAATGCTTAAAAATAATCAAGGGGAAAGAGTGAAATTGCACCTTGACAATATGAAATATAAATTTTAGAATAAAGGAAACCGTTGACTAAGAGTAAGTAGTCATGTGAGATGTTTTTCAGAGAGTTGCCGTTTGGTGTGAGGCAATAGACTATCAGTGATGAATGGACTTAGGAGGGCAGCTTGAAACTATTTAGATGGAAGTAGACGCTGACGGAGACTCACCGTTAAAAGAGAGCGCATATGATGGTATGCAGTGAGTGGATGTGTTATACATTAATTTGGGTGGCACCGCAGAAGTATTTTATGGCTTTTGTCCCTTAATATTTAAGGGACAAAGGCCTTTTCTTTTTGTTTATCCTATCAATGAGAAATTCCAAAATCTTTTGTCCCAAAATCATTATTATTTTTTGAGGAGGACATATGAACACACAGAAATTTGAAGAAATTGAACATTTACTTGAGGATTACAGCATGATTCCAATATGTAAGGAAATATATGCAGATGTAATCACACCTATTTCATTACTTAGGAAGATGGAGGTCTTTGGGAAAAACTTCTTTCTTTTAGAAAGTGTGGAGGGTGGAGAAAACATAAGAGAGGGAGATATTTTTCAGGGAGTTATTTCAAGACGTTTTGAAGCGGAATATAAGGGAAGCTTTTTAAATGCTTACAGAGCTTTGAGAACCACTAATCCTTCACCATATATGTATTTTATACAGTCAGAAGATATGCAGATAGCCGGAGATTCTCCGGAAACCATGGTTAAGTTAGTGGATAGGGAACTTACAACATTTCCTGTGGCAGGAACAAGACCAAGGGGAAAAACACAGGCGGAGAATATGGAAAATGAGAACAGTCTTTTAAAAGATGAAAAGGAATTGGCTGAGCATAATATTTTAGTGGATTTGGCAAGAAATGATATAGGAAAGATTGCCCGGTACGGAAGCGTGCATGTGGAAGAATATATGAAAATACATAGATTTTCAAAGAATTAACCGGGCATTAAAAGCAGGTGCAAGGATGATAGGTGTTAATAACAGAGATTTAAAAACTTTCAAGGTTGATATTTCAAACAGTGAAAGACTTCGCAGGCTTGTTCCGGATAATGTATTGTTTATTGCAGAAAGCGGCATTAAAACCAACGAAGATATAAGAAGGCTTAAAGAAGCAAAAGTTAACGGAGTTCTTATTGGTGAGACGCTAATGAGGGCAAAAAATAAAAAAGAAATACTTGATGAATTGGCAAAATAGCAGAAAGGAAGAAAAGAGATGAGCAAAGGAAGATTTGGTATTCATGGCGGGCAGTATGTTCCGGAAACATTAATGACAGCCATAAACGAAGTGGAAGAAGCATATGAATTTTATAAAAATGACAAAGGGTTTAATGAGGAATTAACAGATTTATTAAACAACTATGCAGGAAGACCGTCACTTTTGTATTATGCAGAAAAAATGACAAAGGATTTAGGGGGAGCAAAAATTTATTTAAAGCGTGAAGATTTAAATCATACAGGTTCCCATAAAATAAACAATGTTTTAGGACAGGTATTGCTGGCAAAAAAAATGGGAAAGACCCGTGTAATAGCAGAAACAGGAGCAGGACAGCATGGGGTGGCAACAGCAACGGCAGCATCTCTTATGGATATGGAATGTGAAATATTCATGGGAAATAAAGATTGTGAGAGACAGGCATTAAATGTTTTCAGAATGGAACTTTTAGGGGCTAAGGTTCATGCAGTTACCAGTGGAACCATGACTCTTAAGGATGCCGTAAATGAGGCAATGAAGGAATGGACTAACAGAATGGATGATACATTGTATGTGTTAGGCTCAGTAATGGGACCTCATCCTTTTCCTACAATTGTAAGAGATTTTCAAAGTGTAATCAGTAAGGAAATTAAGGAACAGTTAATGGAAAAAGAAGGAAGACTTCCTGATGCAGTTATTGCCTGTGTAGGTGGAGGCTCAAATGCCATGGGAGCATTTTATAATTTTATTGAGGATAAATCAGTTGAGTTAATAGGATGCGAGGCAGCAGGACTTGGAGTTGATAATCCTAAAAATGCAGCAACAGTGGCAAATGGAACAGAAGGTATATTTCATGGAATGAAATCACTGTTTTGTCAAAATGAAGACGGACAGATTGCACCGGTATATTCCATATCAGCAGGCCTGGATTATCCGGGAATAGGTCCGGAACATGCCAATTTACATGATACGGGAAGAGCAAGATATGTTCCGATTACAGATGTGGAGGCAGTAGAGGCTTTTGAATATTTATCAAGAACAGAGGGAATTATTCCTGCAATTGAAAGTTCCCACGCCATTGCTTATGCAATGAAATACGCAAAAACATTAAGTAAGGACAAAATAGTAGTAATAAACGTGTCAGGACGTGGAGATAAAGACGTGGCTGCCATTGCAAGATATAGAGGAGTACAGATTTATGAGTAAGGTAAGTGGAGCATTTAAAAATGGAAAGGCATTTATAGCATTTATAACAGGGGGAGACCCGGATTTAGAAACAACAAAGAAGCTGATTTTAGAAATGCAGGATAAAGGTGCAGATATAATTGAAGTGGGAATACCTTTTTCAGACCCTATAGCAGAGGGAAGTGTTATTCAGGAGGCAGACCTTAGGGCATTAAAGGGAGGCTGTACAACTGACAAACTTTTTGATGCAATTAAGGAAATCAAAGATGAAGTACATATTCCTTTGGTTTTTATGACATATATTAATGTAATATTCAGATATGGAACAGAAAAGTTTATGAAAAGATGTGTGGAATGTGGAATTTTAGGGGTAATAGTTCCTGACTGTCCTTATGAGGAAAGAGAGGAATTAGCACCTTATTGTGATAAGGAAAACATAGATTTGATTCCACTTATTGCACCTACATCAAAAGAGAGAATTGCCAAAATTGCAAAATCAGCAAGGGGATTTGTATATGTGGTTTCATCTCTTGGAGTAACAGGGGTAAGAAGCAACATTACAACAGATATAGGGGCAATGACTAAAATAGTAAAAGAAAACACTGATGTTCCATGTGCCATAGGTTTGGGTATAGGTACTCCAAAGCAGGCAAAGGAAATGAGTGTATACGCTGAGGGTGTTATCGTAGGTAGTGCCATTGTTAAAATTGTGGCAAAATACGGAAAAGACAGTGTTTCATATGTAGGAGAATATGTGAAAGAAATGAAGGATGCCATAATATAAATTACACTTCTTGAAAAATGACGATAATGTTGTATAATATAAATTTGAGGTCGAAGGTATTTTTCAAAAATAAGCTTTTGATTGTTCAGACCTTTAGCATGAATAACATCACACAGAGGTAGAAATTTTGAGTGTAAAACATAAACTTCAAAACAAAAAACTAAAGAATGCTTTAATAATGATTATTGAAATTTTAATTGTTTCAGGCATAATTTTTGGCGTGCTGATGTACTTTCAGGGAAAGGTAAATAAAGAGGCTGAAAAAGCCGGCGGTCTTAGTGGTAAAGGTATAGAAAATGAGACTAAAAAGGCAGATGTTGAGGGCTTGGATGATTATTATATCCAGATTAATAAAAAGCTTAATGCTTTAATTGTTTACCGCTATTCAAAAGATAGGAAAACAAAGACGGCATATAAGAGCTTTAGATGTTCCGTTGGACGTGATTTGAAAAAAGGAAAGTATAAAACATCAAAGACCTATTCCTGGCTTGATATTAATGGTAGCTGGCATAAAAACAACACTATGTTTGGAGACAGTTCCTGGATACAGTCGGCAGGATACAACAATAAGTATAACTATACTTTAAATAAAAGTTCATACAATGCAATTGGAAAGAAAAAAAGTTACGGAGCCTGTGTACTGTTAAGTGCAGGGGATTCTGACTGGATTTATGAAAATTGCAAAACAGGGACAGAGGTTTCTGTTGTAAACGGACAAAAGGGTGACAAATTACAGGTGCCTTTTGAAGAATTTACAAAGGCACAAAAGTATTGTGGCTGGGACCCTACCGACACAGAAAGTGACAATCCGTACATGAAAATAAAAAACGGAGAACTTGTAAGTGGCAGCGGTACTGTTTATGTGGAAAGAGGCTACAAACCTAATTATTTAGGTAATATTTTGTTATATGATGAAAATGGTAAAAACAAAACAGGTTTAGTTAAATACAATAAAATAAATACTGACGAAACAGGAGATATAAAGGTTACTTTTAAGTATAAGCTTTCTTCAAAAAAGACTTTAAAGCTTACACAGAAATTTAAGGTTATTGACACGATACCACCTAAGGTTTCATGTTCTAAGGATGGCTTTGTATATGAAGTTGCAAGTAAAGACAAAAAAGACATGAATAGTGAGTCTAACATAACTGACATAACTAATATGGTTAAGGCATGCGCCTCTACCAATGAAAGTGGAAGCAAAATAACCGTATATACAGTTAATAAGGATGAGTTAGATGAAGGAGAGTTTCCGGTAGTAATAAAAGCACAGGATTTGGCTGGAAATGTGGGTTCGTATCAGGTAATGGTGAAGATAGTTTTAAGAGATTCAGGCTCAAATAAGAAATATACACCGCCAAAGGATTTAGAAAAGATAAGAAAGCAGAAAGCCGGTCTTGAAGAAACAACTAAAAAGCCGGAGAAAAAAAAGAAGAAAGAGAAAACAACAAAAGCTGTTTCACAGGATGAAACAGAAGAATAAAGGATATTAAAGTTAAATAAATTTGGCTTTAAAATATAAGTGGATTAATACCACACCATATTATACATGCATTTTTTTAGGAGGAATTAAATTATGGCAACACCTTATAATCATAAGGAAATCGAAAAAAAGTGGCGTCATAATTGGGAAATATCACCAATTAATAAAGATACCACAAAACCAAAATACTATTGTCTTGATATGTTCCCATATCCGTCAGGTTCAGGTCTTCATGTAGGACACTGGAGAGGATATGTTATCAGCGATGTATGGAGCCGTTATAAGATGCTTCACGGATATCATATCATTCACCCTATGGGATGGGATGCTTTTGGACTACCTGCAGAAAATTACGCAATTAAAATGAAGACACATCCTGCAAAATCAACAGCAGATAATATTGCAAACATTAAGAGACAGATTAATGAAATAGCAGCTCTTTATGATTGGGATATGGAAGTCAATACAACAGATCCTAAGTTCTATAAGTGGACACAGTGGATTTTTGTTCAGATGTTTAAGAAAGGACTTGCTTATCAGAAGGAAATGCCTATTAACTGGTGTCCTTCATGTAAAACAGGTCTTGCAAACGAAGAGGTTGTAAACGGATGCTGTGAAAGATGTGGCGCAGAAGTTACAAAGAAAAATCTTAAACAGTGGATGCTTAAGATTACGGCATATGCAGACAGACTTTTAAGCGACCTTGACAAGCTGGACTGGCCTGAGAAGGTTAAAAAAATGCAGACAGACTGGATTGGTAAGTCATATGGAGCAGAGGTTGATTTTAAATTAGAAAATTCAGATAAGAAGATTACAGTTTATACAACAAGACCTGATACACTTCATGGTGCAACATTTATGGTACTTGCACCGGAACATGCCATGGCAAGAGAACTGGCTACACCGGAAACAGAAAAAGATGTGGAAGCATATATCCAGATGGCAGCAAATAAGTCATCAGTAGACAGACTTCAGGGAAAAGAAAAAACAGGTGTATTTACAGGAAGTTATGCAATTAACCCACTTAATGTTGCAAAGGTTCCAATCTGGCTTTCAGATTATGTACTTGCAGATTACGGTACAGGAGCTATTATGTGTGTACCTGCACATGATGACAGAGACTTTGAATTTGCAACTAAATTCAATATTCCTATTATTCAGGTTATTGCAAAAGACGGAAAAGAAATAGAAAATATGACAGAAGCTTATACAGAAGCTGTAGGAACCATGATTAATTCCGGTGAATGGAACGGAATGGAATCATCAGTTCTTAAGAAGGAAGCTCCTCATATTATTGAGGAAAAGGGCTTTGGAAGAGCAACTGTTAATTATAAGTTACGTGACTGGGTATTCTCAAGACAGAGATATTGGGGTGAACCTATCCCAATCATACATTGTCCTGATTGTGGACCTGTTCCGGTACCGGAAGACCAGTTACCGTTATTACTGCCGGATGTTGAATCATATGAACCAACAGGTACAGGTGAATCACCGCTTGCAGCAATTGATGAGTGGGTAAATACAACATGTCCATGTTGCGGTAAGCCTGCTAAACGTGAAACAAACACAATGCCACAGTGGGCAGGTTCATCATGGTATTTCTTAAGATATGTTGATAACAAAAACGATAAGGAATTAGTATCTAAGGAAAAAGCAGATAAGTATTTGCCTGTAGATATGTATATCGGTGGTGTAGAGCATGCAGTATTGCACTTACTTTACTCAAGATTCTATACAAAGTTCTTGTATGATATAGGTGTTGTGGATTTTGAGGAACCATTTAAGAAATTATTTAATCAGGGTATGATTACCGGTAAAAACGGTATCAAAATGAGCAAATCTAAGGGAAATGTTGTTTCACCTGATGATTTAGTAAGGGATTACGGTTGTGATTCATTAAGAATTTATGAAATGTTTGTAGGACCACCTGAATTTGATTCCGAATGGGATGAGAGAGGTATTGATGGCGTTTACAGATTTATTACTAAATTCTGGAAGTTAGCCGTAAACAGCATTGAAGCTGATGTAAAGGCTACAAATGAAATGGTTAAATTACGTCACCAGATGATACACACTATCACAAGACGTTTAGAGGACTTTAGCTTAAATACCGTTGTTTCAGGTTTCATGGAATACAATAACAAGTTCAACGAAATTGCTAAGAAGGAAGGCGGAGTTGACAAGGAAACAATCGAAACATTCGTAACACTTTTATCACCTTTTGCGCCACATATTGCAGAAGAGTTATGGGAGATGCTAGGAAAAGAAGGAAGCGTATTTGAAAATAACAAGTGGCCGGAAGCTGACGAGGATTTGATGAAGGATGATGAAATTCAGGTTCCTGTACAGATTAACGGCAAGACAAAGGTTGTTATCAGTGTACCTGCTGACATTTCAAAGGATGATGCCATAGCACAGGGTAAGGAAGCTTTAGGTGACAAATTAACAGGAAACGTTATTAAGGAAATTTATGTTCCGGGAAGAATTATAAATATTGTTGCTAAATAATATATAGTGAATATATTACAAAAAAGCTGTCATGGAGTTAATAAGTTCATTAACCCCAGGGCAGTTTTTTTGTGACTTAGAGAGTAAAATAAGACCTGCGTTTGTGAAAAACAATGCAGGTCTTATTTTTGGTTGCTCGTTAAAAGAGACTATACTTATGCCATATACAATCAAAAATTCCTGTCATTTAGAATTTTTGCCGGTTCGTTTATTTTTCTCTAACATTGCCATAATACGTTTCACAGTATCTATACGTTTAATTTCCTCAGGTGTCATGCCTTCTTTTAAAACATTGAGTATTAAATCTGTTTCGGAATTGGTAAAGTTAATACCCTGTTTTCCGGCAGCATTTGACTGCTGAATAAAATATGTAAGCATTTGCTTAGGCTCCATTCCTTTTGCACCTTCAATTATCTTTGTAAGCATTTCTAATTTCTCATTTGAAATACCCTCTAATACAGGGTCATCCATCCACTTGTTATTAGACATAAAATCCTCCATTAATTATTATTAGTCTGGTTAAAATCACCGCCCATAAAGCTGCCCATAAAATCATTCATGGCATTTTCGTCCATACTCATCATTTCCATTATGCTCATTATATTTTCAAGCATTTCACGGTTGTCATCATCTAAAAAATCCTTAATGTCGTCAAGCATGCTTTCCATACCTTTGTGCTTGTCAGCGTTCATGGCTGCTATGGCAACATTATTATTAATTCTTGCGGCATTTTGTAATTCCTGAAATTTAATAAGCATGCCAATAAGGGTACCGGCATCGTTATTTATGTAAGGTATTACAGCCTTTACTAACTGCATAGTGCGGTTAGTAACTAAGGAATCATATTTTGTCTGCTTTAATTGTTGCTTTTCCATTAGGCTGTAATCCTCCATTTGCTTTGGGCTTGCGGTTATTAAAGTTTATGCTGATTAATTATTTAAAATGCTTAGGCATATTAGCAATGTTAAGAAGTTAGTATCAGACAAATGTTTACCATATAAGGCGTTATTTAATAAGCATTCTAAATCATATTCATAAAAATCAGTATCATTAACTAGCAGCCGCAACCACAACCGTTTCCGCCACCGCCAAAGAATGAACCGTTACCGCATCCACAGCAGCTTAAGATTAAGAATAACCAGATTATTGAACAGCAGTCATTGCCACCAAAAATTCCGTTTCCACATCCGTTATTACCACATCCTCCACAGAAAATGAGAATAAGGATAAGGAATAAACAGTTATTGTTTCCTCCGTCGCAACCGCATCCGCAGTTTGTTGCTGCTAAATCACTCATGTTAAATCTCCCTAAATTTTTGTTTACACTAAATAATATGGCATAGTGCCTGTCTTGTTTACAAATTTATCTAAATTATATAAATAATGTCGGTGACAATTACAAAAGCATATATTATATTAAATTTAACAATAGAGGAAATATGAACAGAGTAATAAAAAAATTAGGAATAAATAATATTCACAATCGGGGGATAAGGGGAAAGGGAATTACAGTGGCTGTTTTAGACAGTGGAATAAGCAGGCATTTAGATTTTGATAACCGTATTATATATTTTAAGGATTTTGTAAAGGAAAGGCATGGTATATACGATGATGAAGGGCATGGAACTCATGTGTCGGGAATTATTGCAGGTTCCGGTAAAATGTCAAAGGGAAAAATAATGGGAGTTGCACCTGAAAGTGAAATTGTATCATTAAAAGTGTTAGACAACCGTGGAATGGGTAAAGAAGAGAATGTAATTACCGGACTGCACTGGATTATTGATAATGGTAAACGATATGGAATCAGAGTGGTAAATTTATCCTTTGGAACATTAAGCAATGATGAAAGGGCAGGGAAAAGGATTACAGATGAAGTTGAATTGTTATGGGATTTAGGTTATGTGGTGGTGGCTGCGGCAGGAAATAATGGCCCGGGGGCTAATTCTATTTCAACACCGGGGGATTGTAAAAAAATAATTACCGTGGGAGCAGATAATGATAATGTTAAGGTGTTTGTAAACGGAAAATATACTTATAATTATTCCGGAAGAGGACCTACTAAGCAGTGTATTATAAAACCTGATATTGTGGCACCGGCGAACAAAATCATAAGCTGTTCTAATTTATGGCAAAAAGGCTATTCTTATGTGGTAAAAAGTGGAACTTCCATGGCAACTCCTATTGTTACGGGAATCATTGCTTTAATGTTAAATAAGAAGGAGAAATTAACCAATGTGGAATGTAAAAAAATACTTAAAGAAAATGCCATAGATATGTCTATGGATAAAAACAGGCAGGGAGCAGGTCTGGTTAATGCAAATGCAATATTGAATATTCTCTAATGATGTAATAGAATTAGAGAGATAAAAAGAGACAAAAAAGAGGGAGATTTCAAATGAAAGAAAATTTAAAAGAAAAAATGAAAAAAGTTGGGGCGGTTTTATTGGCTTCAACCATGTTAGTAGGAATGATACCTGTGGGGGCAGTACAGACTTCTGCTGCAACGGCAAAAAAGGCATATAACGTAGTGGTTAAGCCTAAGCTGTCATACGACATGGTTGATGGAATGTATGGCAACTCCATAATTGTGGGAAAAAGCAAAAATGATATGGATTTATGGGGATTGGTTGACAAGAATGGAAAAGTAATCATTCCGTGTTCTTATGTAAGTGCACAGGTTTTTAACGGAAAAGTAGTTTTACTATGTGATAAAAATTCACAGTGGAGCATAAGAAATTTAAATGGAAAACTTATTAAAAAACTTTCAAAAGAATACGATTATTCAGAAGAACAGAATGGACAAATTATTCTTGGATTTTATGATGGCACATATGATTTAATTGATTATAATGGAAAAATAACAAAAGAAAATCAGACAATAAATGAAGATTCATTGGGTTATAAGGGAAAGGAAAAATTCGATAATTTATGTTTACTTCAGGATAAGAAGCACTATTTGGGATGTAAATATTTAGATGGCTCTGAAGAAGACGGATATACCAGATTCTATTACAAAATGGTAGAGGCAGATGGAACTGTTGTTGCAGATATGGGAACAGGTTCTTATTGGGAGCAGATAAATAAAGATATTATACAGGTTGATACAATTTCAGAAAATGATGATAATATATCACAATATAAGACTTTATGGGTAAATATGGATGGAAAGATTGTAAGTGATGTAAATAATAGAGAATATTACAACAACGAAGTAAATAGTTCATCGTTGGAATTGTATAATAACAACGAGTATGTAAGATATAGTTTCCCATCATTAAGTGTTGAAAAGAAAATCACATTAGCAAATGGCAGTGAAACTATTTCTAAGGTATCATTGATAAATGAAAAAATATATTATAAGGCTAATAATCAGTGGTATTTTGTTGATAAAAATACAGGGAAAAGGCAGAAATCTTCAATTTCAGACAGCGTTGAAGAAATTCATAAAGTAAACGCTTCAACAATTATTACTTATCAACAGGGTAGGCTTACAGGAAATGTTACCATTATGGATTCTGGTGAGAAAATAAAGAAACAGTTTGATTATAATAGTGATTACGTTTATTGCACAGAAGACGGAAATAATGTAATAGTAAAATATAATAAAGAGAATGGTAATGAAGCAGCAGATATAATTAATACATATTCATTAACAAAAATATTGACAGGATACGAAGACGTTGATGTGTCAGATGCAGACTATTATTCAGCATACAAAAATGGAAAGCTATATTTAGTTTCAAAAGATGGAAAAAATACATCAGAAATTGGAGAGGGAGCATATTGTTATATTTATTCATATGATGAATACAAGGAGTTAAATCTGCTTAAAATAGATGTTTTTTCTAATAGAGGTGTATGGAAGAATACTTATTTATTTGACTATAATGGAAAGAAAGTTACTTCATTGCCGTATAATTCGTCTATTGTCCCGGTGGCATTTGAAAAAGATGCATTTTTGGTGAAGGTTTATAATAACGACTATCAGATTACATCTAGTTATGTAATTACGAAAAATGGTAAGAAAACTATTTCAGGAACAATGTGTTCTTATGAATCAGATAGTTTGGGAAAAATCAAAAAACTGGCAATTAGGGATAAAAATAAAAATTGGAAATTATACTGTGGAGAAGGTAAAAAAGCATATAGCTTTGGAAAACATGGTTATTTAGAATTTGATGGAAATATAGCATATGGTTATGAAATCAGAAATGGAAAAGATTGTACTTATGAAGTAATGTCTGCTACAGATGGAACTGTGATTTTTAAAAAAGGTCAAATTCAAAGTATCAGTAAGTCAACAAATAATTTAAATCCAGTGAAGATAGATGGGAAATGGGGCATTTATAAGTTTAATAAATGGACATCAGCAGACCAAAAGAGGATGAAGAATGTTCCTCCTGCAAAAACAACATTGCAAAAAGTAAAAGCAGGAAAGAAAAAAGCAACAGTTTCCTTTAAAAAGGTTAGTGATGCTGATGGATATTTGATACAGTATTCTTTAAAGAAAAACTTTAAGGGAGCTAAGAGTAAGTATGTTACAAAAACAAAAGCAACCCTTAGCAGATTAAAGGCTGATAAAAAGTATTTCTTTAGGGTAAAGTCTTACAAAAAAAACGGTAGTAAAAAAGTAACTGCAAAAAAATGGAGTAATGTTAAATCTGCAAAAATTAAGTAGATAAGTTATAATTGATGGTAATATTTACAAAGTGTCCCTGAAAAAGGGGCAATCTGTTTTTGAGAAAAGGTCATTTACCACTTTTTGGTTTACTTTCCTTTGGAATTTAGATATAATCTACAAGGATACTACAAAATCTTAGGAGGAAACAGAAATGGATAAAATTAAAATGACTACGCCCCTTGTTGAAATGGATGGGGACGAGATGACAAGAATTCTTTGGAAACTTATCAAAGACGAATTATTATTACCTTTTGTTGATTTAAAAACAGAGTATTATGATTTGGGACTTGATTACAGAAATAAAACTAATGATCAGGTTACTTTTGATTCAGCAGAAGCTACAAAGAAATACGGTGTAGCCGTAAAGTGTGCAACAATCACACCTAATGCTGCAAGAATGCCTGAATATAACTTAAAGGAAATGTGGAAAAGCCCTAATGGAACAATCAGGGCAATTCTTGATGGAACAGTATTTAGAGCACCTATTATTGTTAAGGGTATCGAGCCATATGTAAAAAATTGGACAAAGCCTATTACAATAGCAAGACATGCCTATGGTGATGTTTATAAGGGTGTTGAAATGAAAATTCCGGCAGCCGGAAAGACAGAACTTGTTTACACTAATGAAGCAGGAGAGGAAACAAGAGAATTAATTCACGAATTTGACGGACCGGGAATTATTCAGGGTATGCATAACATAAATAAATCAATAGAAAGTTTTGCAAGAAGCTGCTTTAATTTCGCTCTTGATACAAAACAGGATTTATGGTTTGCTACAAAGGACACTATTTCAAAGAAATATGACCATACATTTAAGGATATTTTTGCAGATATTTTTGAAAATGAATATAAGGAAAAATTTGATGAAGCAGGAATCGAGTATTTCTACACACTTATTGACGATGCAGTTGCCCGTGTAATGAGATCAGAAGGTGGATATATCTGGGCTTGTAAGAACTATGATGGTGATGTTATGTCAGATATGGTTGCTACAGCATTTGGTTCATTATCAATGATGACATCAGTGCTTGCTTCACCTAACGGATATTATGAATATGAAGCTGCTCATGGAACAGTACAGAGACATTACTATAAGTATTTAAAGGGAGAAGAAACATCAACTAACCCGATTGCAACTATTTTTGCATGGACAGGTGCTCTTAGAAAGAGAGGAGAACTTGATAATCTTCCTGAACTTATGGCATTTGCAGATAAGCTTGAAAAGGCTTGTATTGATACAATTGAAAATGGAGAAATGACAGGAGATTTATATCTTATTTCAACATTGGAAAATAAGAAAAAACTTAATACGGAGGAATTTATATTAGCAATTCGTAAAACTTTAGAAGGGCTGATGTAATCTCAATATATAATATTAGAAGGAGATTAAGAGATGAAGAAAATTATGAAAGGGTTAGTATTAGTTGCTTCATTAGCTGTAATGATGTTTGCCATGTCATTTGCAGTATTGGCAGTTGATACTATTACACCCACCAAGTCAGTAACAGGTAGTGAAAAGAGTGCAACGAAAACTTATACTTTTACACAAAATGATAAGTTTCCGGGACAGAAAAGTGATCAGGGCTTAGTAATTCCGGTTAATATTTCAGAGCCGGGAGCTCTTGAGTTAAATATTAATGTTGTCAGACTGGATAAAAATATGACAGTAGAAATTTATACTGATGCTCAGTGCACTAACAGAATAACAGGTTTTTTCAAGTATCTTACAGTAGGTGAGGTTAATGCTAAAGGGTATGTTGCTTTAAGTAACAGGGGAACATATTACATTAGATTAGAATCATCAGTATATGATGACAGCGTGTATACTAACACAGTTAATATTTCCACTCGTTTATATTTAAGAGGAGAAAGAAATATTAAGTCAGGTCAGACAATTACTTACTACAGAAACAGTGGAAGTGATGAATACTTATTTAAATATAAGGCTGAAAAAACAGGAAAGGTTACAGTAAGTTTTTCCTACGAACATGGAAGTTATCTTACATTGTTAAACTCAAAGAAGAAGGCTTTGTCAGATGAAGAATGGGTATTATCAGGATATAACTTTAATAAGTTTACTTTCGCAGTAAAGAAGGGTGTTACTTATTACTTTAAAGTTAAGTCAAATGGCACCAGTGGTAATACGGCAGCCGGAAATGGTAACTTACATACAATTAATGTAAAGAACACAGCTGTTAAAGCAAAGGCAGGAAGCAGTAGAAAGAAAGCTGTTACTATTAAGTATAATAAGACAGCTAAGGGATTAATTACTGCCGGTGATAAATCTGCCAAGTGGTATAAGATAGCTCTCAAAAAGGGAAAGAAGCCTGCTTTTATACTTCAGGGAGATTTAACAGGAAGCGTTAAAATTCAGATTATAAATAAGAGTGGAAAAGTTATTTCAAGTAGCACATGGAGTGGATCAAAGTCACAATATAACTCATGGGGTAACTGGAAAAAAGGTACATATTATATTAAAGTGTCAAGAGCTAACTCATTATCAAGCGGATACTTTACTATAAAGAATAAACAGGCTAAGAAATAAATTTACACAATTTAGTTTAAAGACCTTCGGCAATGCCGGAGGTCTTTAGTATAAACAAAACTATTATCCAAATTAACAAAGAAATCAGGAGCAAAATAATGAGAGAGACATTAAAAAAGATGATATCATACTACAAGCCATATAAAGGAGTGTTTTTCACGGATATGTTTTTTGCAATTATGGCATCAGCAGTAGCACTTGTGATACCTTTGGTTGTAAGGTATGTTACATCAACTGTTATTTATATGGATAGGGATAAAGCAATGAAAACTCTTGTAATTATTGCCGTAGTAGTTACACTGCTTATATTGTTTCAATGCTATTGTAATTATTATATTTCAAATTACGGACATGTTATGGGAGCAAGAATTGAATATGATATGAGAGCAGAAATATTTGCACATTTTCAAAAGATGCCTTTTTCTTTTTATGATGACCAAAAGGTAGGACAGTTAATGTCCAGAATAACATCAGATTTATTTGACATAACGGAGCTTTTGCATCATGGACCGGAAAATATAACTATTTCAGTAATAAAAATAATAGGTGCTCTCATTATTTTAATGAGTATAAACGTAAAACTTGCCTTTGCAGCCTTTGTGCTGATTCCTTTTATGATTATGTATGCATACTTTTTCAACAAAAGAATGAAAAGGGCATTTAGGGAAAATCGTGTAAAAATTGCTGCTATAAATGAACAGATAGAGGATAATCTATCAGGAATAAGAGTGGTTAAATCTTTTGCCAATGAAGATATAGAAAATGAAAAGTTTAAAGTGGGAAATGATGCATTTTTAGACGCAAAGAAAAACAGTTATCATTACATGGGCGGATACAATTCAGGACTTACAGCTTTTAATACAATGATAAACCTTATTGTAATTGTATCAGGTGGAATTATGATTACTAGAAATGCCGTAAGTATAACAGATTTACTGACCTTTTTACTTTATATTAACATTTTTACTGACCCGGTGAAAACATTAATTGATTTTACGGAACAGTTTCAAAACGGATATTCAGGATATGAGAGATTTCAGCAAATATTACAGTTAGAACCGGAAATCAGGGACAGGGAAGATGCTATAGAATTGAAAAATGTTAAAGGAAATATTTCTTTTGACAATGTTTCCTTTAGATATAATGATAATGCGCACAGAGTTTTAAAACATATTAATTTAGATATAAATGCAGGGGAATATGTAGCTTTAGTAGGTTCCTCCGGTGCGGGAAAATCAACCTTATGTAATCTTATACCAAGATTTTATGAAGTGTCTGACGGTAAAATTTCCGTTGACGGGCAGGATATCAGAAACATAAAACTTAACAGTTTGAGAAAAAACATAGGAATGGTACAGCAGGATGTGTATCTTTTTGCCGGAACTATATTTGACAATATAAAATATGGCAGACCTGATGCCACTAAGGAAGAAGTAATAGAGGCCGCAAAGGAGGCAAATGCCTACGACTTTATAATGTCTCTCCCAAAGGGATTTGATACGGATATTGGTCAAAGGGGAATAAAATTATCAGGAGGACAGAAGCAGCGTTTATCCATAGCAAGAGTATTCCTTAAAAATCCACCTATTTTGATTTTTGATGAGGCAACATCCGCATTAGATAACGAAAGTGAAAAAATCGTTCAGAAATCAATGGAAAAATTAGCCAAAAACCGTACAACTTTAGTTATTGCCCACAGACTTTCAACTATTAGAAATGCTAAAAAAATACTGGTTTTAACTGAAAATGGAATAGAGGAACAGGGAACCCATGAAGAATTAATGGAGAAACAGGGAATATATTATGATTTGTATAAACTCACAAAGCTTTAAAAGTGTAATTAAAAACTTTACACAAATATATGATATAATTTATATAGATTTTATAAAAACGTGGTAATATACAGTGTATTTGGGAAAGATAGTAATAAGATTTCGCTTAATGCACGGAATAAAAATAATGTATTAAGGAGGACTTATCAATGAAAATAGGTTTTTTAACAAGTGGAGGCGATTGTCAGGCATTAAATGCAGCAATGAGAGGTACGGCAAAGTACCTGTATGAAAAGGAAAGAAATAAAGTTGAGTTTTATGGTTTCCTAGACGGATATAAAGGTCTTATAAGGGGCAATTATAAAAAAATGAAGATTGACGACTTTGAAGATATTTTAAATTTAGGAGGTTCTGTTATTGGAAACTCCAGAACACCTTTTAAGCTGATTAATGAGCCGGACGAAGAAGGACGTGACAAGGTTAAGTCAATGATTGACACTTATAAGAAAACAGGTCTTGACTGTTTAGTGGTTGCAGGAGGAAACGGTTCCCACAAAACAGCAAATCTTTTATTTGAAAAGGGGTTAAATGTGGTTACACTTCCTAAAACCATTGACAATGACTTAGAGGGAATTGATGTAAGTTTTGGATTTCAGTCAGCTATTGATGTGGCAACAGATTATATTGACAAACTTCAGTCAACTGCAAAATCCCACGGAAGGGTGTTTGTGGTAGAAGTAATGGGACACAAAACAGGATGGCTTACGCTTCACGCAGGAATTGCTTCAAACTCAGATATTATATTAATACCTGAAATTCCTTACGATATTAATGCAGTAGTAAAAGATATTGAAGAAAAGGAAAAAAGAGGTAAGAAATATATAATTATTGCGGCAGCGGAAGGAATTATTTCAAAAGAAGAAAGCCTGCTTACAAAGAAAGAATTGAAGAAAAAACGTAAAGAGGGAGGAAACCTGATAGCAGCGGAAAGACTGGCAAGGGAACTTGAACCATATGTTGACAAAGAAATCAGAACTGCTTCAATAGGTCACATTCAAAGAGGTGGCAATCCATGTGCTTATGACAGAGTATTGGCTACAAGGCTGGGAGTTATGGCAGGAGAATTAATTGAAAATAAAAAATATGGTTATATGGCAACCTTTGTGGATAATAAAATATCAAGTGTTCCATTAAGTGATGTTGCCGGTAAAACTAAGATGGTTAATATTGATAATCAACTTGTGCTACAGGCAAAAAAATTAGGAATATGTTTAGGAGAATAGCCGGTGCAATAGTTTTGACTATAGGTAAGGCACTTAAGTTTAAGAAGGAAGAGAGGGTTATGGAAGAGAGAGTTTCACAGGAAATAAAAAAAGAGGAAAAAATGGAAGTTAAGGATAATAAGTACAATATGGCAAAAAGCAAAAAGCACGGCAATAAGCCAAAGTTCAAGAAGAAACCTTATTATGATAATAGGGAGTTATCCTGGCTTAAATTTAATAAACGTGTGTTAGAAGAAGCAGCTGACAAGAGGGTTCCTCTTTGTGAAAGGCTGTCCTTTGCCAATATTTTCATTAGTAATTTAGATGAGTTTTATATGGTAAGAGTGGGTTCAATTTATGATCAGATGCTTTTAGATAACACTATTAAGGAAAACAAGACACAAATGGTGGCAAGTGAACAGCTAGAGCATATTTTTAAACACACCAAAAATCTTCTTAAAATTAAAGACGATGTATATGAGGAATTAATGAAGGAAATTAAAACGCAGGGAGTTGAACTTATTAGTTTTAAGGAAATTTCAGATGAAGATGCCGCATACTTAGAGAAGTATTTTTACAGCACTGTTATGCCTCTTCTTTCACCACAGGTGGTGGGAAAGAAACAGCCGTTCCCGTTCCTTAATAACAGGGAAATATATGCTGTGGCTCTTCTTGGCTCAAAAAGTAATGAAAAGTTATGTATTGTGCCTTGCAGCAATGGAGTGTTTAACCGATTGGTACAGATTCCATCAAGCAAAAATAAATATATGTTGGTGGAAGAACTGATTCTTCATTTTATGCCGAAGATTTTTGAAAAATATACAGTTAAAAGTAAGTCTTTAATTAGAATTATAAGAAATGCTGATATTGACATAGATGATCAGCAGTTTGATGATGACGCACTGGATTACAGGGACTCCATGGAGGAACTTATAAAGGTAAGAAGGAGACTTTGCCCTGTAAAATTAGAGTATTCAAGGATGCTGGATGAAAAGGTTATTAAGTCACTGTGCAGGGAACTTGACTTAAGCATGGATCAGACGTTTTATTCAGAGTCTCCGTTAGAGCTTTCTTTTGTATCTAAAATACAGGATGTTTTAAGAAATAAAAAGGAATTATTCTTTAACAGAAGGGTTCCTCAGCTGTCAGCTAATATTGATGAATCCCGTCCGATGATTGCCCAGATAGAAGAGAAGGATATTTTGTTAAGCTATCCCTTTGAAAGCATTAATTCATTTTTGAGACTATTAAAGGAAGCAGCTTATGATAAAAGGGTTGTGTCCATAAAAATGACTTTGTATAGGGTAGCAAAGGATTCCAGAGTAGTGGAAACGCTGATTGAAGCTGCTGAAAATGGAAAAGAAGTAGTGGTAATGGTGGAACTTAGAGCGAGATTTGATGAGCAGAATAATATTGAATGGTCAAGACGAATGGAAGAGGCAGGTTGCCGTATTATATATGGAATTGACCATACAAAGGTACATTCAAAAATATGCCTTATTTCCTACAGCGAAGAGGGACACATAAAGCATGTAAGTCAGATTGGCACAGGTAATTACAACGAGAAAACTTCAAAGCTATATACAGATTTGTCTCTTATGACTTCAAATGAACAGATAGCCCAGGAGGTTTCTGAAACATTTAACAAAATTTGTATGGCTCAGGTTATGGAACAGACAAATCATCTCCTTGTGGCACCAAAATGTCTTCAGAATAAGGTTATTCAAATGATAGAAGATGAGATTAATCATGTAAAAAATGGTGGCGAAGGCTACATAGGACTTAAACTTAATTCATTAACTGACAAGAAGATAATGGAAAAGTTAGTTGAGGCATCCCAGGCAGGGGTTAAAATTGACATGGTTATTCGTGGAATATGTTGTCTTGTGGCAGGAGTTAAGGGATATACAGAAAATATCCGGGTAATTAGTATTGTGGGAAGATATTTAGAGCATTCCA
>ERZ857801.1463-NODE-1463-length-24803-cov-12.249758_pt1 | contig 24803 bp, 23 predicted proteins | sample MGYA00519762_ERZ857801 | MGnify/ENA primary metagenome ERZ857801 (study PRJEB31778, sample SAMEA3449368) | human gut metagenome | biome: human gut; feature: human-associated habitat; material: faeces | place: United Kingdom | collected 2010/2012 ...
GTACTTGCCATACTGCTTCGTAAGCATACATTGGCTCATTGCAAATGTATTTTCCTGTTGTTCCATATCGGTTCTCCTCTGTTATAAGCTAAAACCGCTGCACAGAAAATCAATCCGTACAACGGTTTTGTTGATAGATGTATCATTCAGCCATATAAATTTGTTACTCCATTGTCATCCCGCAAGTCTTTTTATTCGCGGCGGTGTTCATAGATATAAAAACGGACATTAAACCATACAAAAATTCAACAAGTAGAATTTTGTTGCAACCGCTGCGCGATGTCATGGTATAATGGATGATGCCATAACCCTTACATTATTATATATAGGAGTATTCTGTCCCGTGAAAGAGAACATTGAAATCCAGGCCACCAGCTTTGAGCGGATTCGGCCATACCGTATGAACGAAGCAAGCGAAAATGGCGAGGTTTCCGCCGCCATCGAATCTATGGGTAAGCACGGCTCGATCAACAGCTATTTTTATGTAAAGCTGTCCGCGCAGCTTCTTGCACAACTCCCGGCATTTAACACTATGAAGTTTTTGCTTTCGGATGGCGGCTCCTGGAATCTCATTTTTTACACTGGCACTGACAAATACACGTATCCTTTCCCAGCAGAAGAAATGGAAAAGCTATGCACAGCTCATGGCATCATCATCCATCATTGACATTTAACTGGGCGGGCGAATTAATTGCCGCCCGCCCGGTTATCTTCACTGCGTGCGCCCACAACGATGCATGCGTATGCCAGCAGTGCAAAAACAATTCCAACAACAATTACTGCTCTCCACATATTCACCCCTCCCTCTTCAATAAGTCCATCTCCAGAAGCAGAACAGATTTGCTTCTGAAGATGGCTTTTATTTTACAGCCACATTTGACACTACTCCCCTGACTGTCCGGGCATCCTATACTGTAGGTACTGGCTGGTACCATCATGGGAATCTCACCCCCGGCAGGATCTCTGCCGGCCGCCCCCTTTGCTTGCGGCTAAGGCTGGACGGAAGTATCATTATCCTCTTTCCATGTCATTGCGCTGCACCCCGCCACAGGGTGCTTTCAGCGGACTGTATTCGCTCGATACCATATTCTGCGGTTTCAGTGGTTATCAACGGCCACCGTGGTTGTCTTCGCGCATCCCATTCGCGCTTGCCGGCCTGGGTTTACCCCTGGTTACGGCTGGAAGAGAATGTTCAGTATAGGATGGATATTCTGTTTTCAAGGAACACCAAGCCTCTTGGTGCTTGACAGGACTTACATCCCGTCCTCGTTTTTCAGAGCAAAGTCGCGAAGGATACTTTCCATAATATCGCGGTCTTGGCCGGAAAGTGTTTTGGCCAATCTCTTAAGTAAATATTGCTGTGCCGGATTCAGATATTTTCTATCAAGCCGATAGCCATCCAGTACTTTTATGCCTCCGCCATATTTTCCTCGTGTCGTTATAATGGGGTATTTACGTGATAATTCATCAATGTCATTGCTGATTGTGCGGAGCGATACACCGAATTCGTGTGCTAAATTTTCTCTTGTATCTTGTCTTCGTTGACAAAGAACTTCCAAAATAGCTCGTCGGCGTTCGCTTGCCCCCAATGCACCTTCCCCCCTCCTTTGCTCTTTGCGTATTGTAAAAGTTAAACTTGCAGGTTTTTTGCATATTTAAAAACTATTTACATTTTATCTTATCAACAAATAAACCCGTTTTTTGATTCCAATCAAAAAACGGGTTTACTTCACTAATTTATTTTCCACAAATTTGGAATAGCAGTAAAAATCACGAAAATTCGTAGTTTCTACTGCTAACAACATACTGAATAAGTATCAAATGTTCCCACATCCGTCCAGCTGAACCGATTCCCATAGCTCGCCCGGAATCTGCGATGTAAAATAAGTTCTCATTACAATCATATTATTGATTGACAAAGAACCCGGCAAAACCATAGCCCATATTGTATTATACAGACCCTGCTTATTTATAATCAAAAAGTAGAAATCGAACCTCCGGAAAAGCATCTCGTAATCCTGCACAATACCATAATCAATTTTCTCAACTTAAAGTCTTTACGTGAAAGCGGATAGGCACAGCAAATTGTAACCGATAAACTAAGGAAGCACTGAATAATTCGCCATTCAGTGACTCTGTTTAAGAGAATATTACTTTTTTGAAGAATATAAGGTCAAAAAGTGCAGCATTCATGCGATTATCACCTCATATTCTTACTCAATCCTTGAAAAAGTATAGACTGCCCCTATCTCAGCAGATTGTGGAAAGTTTTCGGCCTGCGGTCACAAAAGCATAGAGATTCGCGCAGACGAACATGGCGTACAGCCGGTTCTCGTTTTTCTTCAAACCACGGTACACTGTTTTCCTGTAGCCAAACTGGCATTTGATAATCTGAACTGTGTATTCCACTTTGCACTGCACGGAGGGTTTGCGGCTTTCAATATACCAATACCAATCAATTGCGTTGTCGAACACTTTGGCCAGTCTGCCAAGGCGGCGGTTGATGCGATATTCAATGTTGGACAAGTGCTCATTTTGGGTAACTCCTGGTCACTTCTGGATGCCAAGATAGCCGGAATCGCCGTAAACAACTTCACCATCTTCACGGTTCAAATCTGCTGCCTGGGTGATATCGTGTTCATTTGCTGCCGTGACATTTATTGTGTGAACAAGTCCACTTCTGGCATTTACACCGATATGGCATTTCATGCCAAAACGCCATTCGTTCCCCTTTTTCGTCTGGTGCATCTTAGGGTCCCGCTTCTTTTCGACATTTTTGGTAGAGCTTGGGGCGTTGATAATGGTAGCACCAACAATGATACCGCCCTTCATCATATGTCCGGTTTGACCATAATCTAGTACTCTGCCAAGTTAGAAATTACAAAATAATGGGATAAAGCTTTCTGAGTTTACATCTGGCATCACAGGAGGAAAATCTCCAATGGACAGTAGAACAAGCGGCATTTCTGTGTAAAGTCCATGCGTTGACCTGACGAGTCATAAGTTCAAAAGAGGACAGGGATTGGGACAGGCACTGTCTGGAAAGAATGCCGATTTCGATTTCAGCCATATTCAGCCATGAAGCGTGAATGGGTGTATAGTGGATCTCCAAACGCCGTGCGATGTGTCTGGCTGTGGCTGGATCAAAGACCTTATACAGCGAAGCGATGGAGTGGATATTCAAATTATCCATGACCAGTACTATTTTTTCGCAGTGGCTGTAATGAACCTCTGTCAACTCGCGCAGGAAATGGGCAAAATCCACGGCAGTTCTGGTATCGGTCAGTTTTACCACTCTCTTGCAGGCCAACGGTTCAAATGCAACGAACAGGTCGACCACGCCGCAGCGGCGATATTCATAATCCTCCCGCTCTGGATTTCCGGGCTTTGGCGGAATGCTTCGCTTCTCAATAAGTTGCCGGTTCGTCTCATCCAGGCAGACCACCGGGCGCAGAGGATTATAAGGACGCTGATATACATCCAGAACGTCCTCCATCCGCGCTACAAACTCCGCCCCGGGCTTTGGAATGCACCATTCCTTCTTTTGCCAGGGCTTAAGTTCGTTTTTTTCAGTGTTTCCATTACCGCTGTGTCTGAAATGCTGCCCACAACGCCAAGCCGTACCAGTTCATCCGCTATCAGCTGCAAGGTCCACCGCTCCCGTCCCTCTGGCGCTTGTGAACAGGCAATGGCTATGATGTGAGCCTCCACCCGCCCATCGATCTTTTTATGTCGGTTGACCTGCTCTTTCCGCCCCAGCGCCGCTTCCACTCCGCCTGTTACAAATCGTTTCGCAATCTGGCTGATGGTGTGGGGGGTGGCATGATACGCTGCCTTTATTTTCTCGTATGTCCACCCCTGGTTCTCCGGTATTTCATCCAGTTTCAACAGTATTTGCGCGTGTTTGATCCGATATCCCTGGGTCTGCCCTTTTTGGACCAGTGCTCGCAGTTCCTGCCGCTCTTCTTCTGTTAATGTTACGATATATTTGTGGTTCACTTCTCATCACCCGACGATAGTTTACCATTTCTTTCTTCTTTACGCTACTTCTATTTACTAACTTGGCAGACTACTAGTCCACAGACTAGGAATTGGATATATTACTTTTAAGAGGGACGATATACATTGCTCCGTTATGAATGCCCGAATCTTTTCCGCTCCATATGCCCAGTCCGCAAGTATATCACTGCCAGCCAAATCGACCTTCTCTAACAGTTCAATGGCATAAAGGGAGTCATGGTCATTGCCATGCGACAGTAAAAATCCACCGGATTCTCCTGCCCATCTACGATAGCATGCAGCTTCGTGTTCAGAACGCCCCGAGAATGCCCGACTCGCCTTATTTTCATTTCTTTTCGTCATTAGCACTTTCGTAGACTTTGATGTTGGTGGAGTCCAGACTCAGGTTCCACGAGTCCGCATCGGTGCTCAGCGCGCGAAACACCTTCTCCAATGTTCCGTCATCCCGCCGCTGTGTACCGCTTCGCGTGATCCAGAGCATCCCATTGAGCATGGTTCTGTTGCCTTTCACTGATCGTCCTCGTTTGCGCGTCACCCTGGTGGCGGCAGCTTGGCAATTCTGCGCCATCGCTCTGTTATTAGTTCATAGCGTTTCATGTCCCTATTTTCTTACTACTTTCCTTTTGACGCAACTTTCACTTTTCAAACAAGTCCTAATATGCTAAAATGAATAAACAGTTATTTGTTTTTTCAGCAACGAAGAAAAAATAGTGGAGGGTCAGATGTTTGATTTATGCGTTGTGATACGACGCTCGGATAGTCAAGTGGCTACTTTTATAGAAATGTTAAAAAAAAATTACTATGATTTGAAGAAAATCAATTTGTATTTTGTAGTCGCTTTGACACAGCATTCAATTGTAGATGACTTGAAATTGTTGAAAAAAGTTCATCAAAAAATATTTGGGCATTTTGAAGTGATTCCTATAAAAGAAGATCGGAATTTTGCTGGTTTGTACAATATTGCAGCAAAAGCAGGAAAGAGCGAGTTTCTGTTTTTTAGTTGTGTTGATATAAGAATATTCCCGGATGCTTTTTTAAATTTAGAAAAGGCTGTTATTAAAAGTAATCAAGAATATGCAGTATTTGAATTGAGACGATATCCAAAAGAACAACTCCGTTATTATGATCCAGTAACACTGGAGCTATCTTGGGCAGATATTACATGCATGGTGATCCGACGTAAAGTTTTTGAAGAAATAGGCGGTTTTGATGAGACATTTTCCCAATACGGGATGAGTATAGATTTTTCCTGGCATACCCGCTCTATGGGATATCGCATTCGTTATGTTCCAAGTGCGTGTGTAACCATAAAGGGATCTGTCGAAGAGAATGTGCGCGCTGAGGAGAGACTTGCCGGAGAGTGGATTCTTCATTGCAAATATAGTTCCCCGAAAGAGTTGCGCAAATGGGAACAGGAAATGAAAGCTGTACGGGAGAACTATGCAATAGATCAGAACGATTACAGTAAGCAGTTGTTTCAACAGATACAAAAATGTCGGAAACAGTATCGCCTGTTTTGGAAAAAAATTGTAAATAGCAAGAAAAACAGCTTGCTCTTTTTTGATTTTCAGTATGGATTCTTACGCAGCGGGACAAATGAAATTTCTAACGCTTTAAATTCTTCCATACGTTTTACGATAGTGATACGAACATTTCAGCGCCCGCAGTTGTTGGCGAGAACGTTGGAGAGTCTTCGATGGCAGGTATATACTAATTTTGATGTGATTGTTGTAGAGGACGGAAAAAATCCGGTTTCAATGAAAATAGTGGAAAGTGCAGCACAGTGGCTGAACATTTGTTATGTATGTGCGAGAACACAGTGGGGACGCTGCCGGACGGGTAACGAAGGAGTGATTCGAGCACAAACAGAATATGTTTGCTTTTTAGATGACGATGATTATTTTTTTGCAGACCACTTGGAAACAATGGCACGTCTTATTAGCAGAGCACCAGAATGTGGAATGTTTTGCGCACAAGCAGTCGAAGGAAGGTGTCGGATAAGTAGTTGTTTGTTAGAGCAATCAGAAATCGTGTCTATAAAAAATGTAGGGAAGACATCGCTGGGTTCAATCGACTTTTTCATTGATAATCCAGTACCTATCCAGGCTGTTGTTTTCCGCAAAGAGTTATACATGTCCTGTGGTGGGCTTGATCCCGAATTAGATGCCCTTGAGGATTGGGATCTTTGGATGCGTATGGCGTGCAAAACGCAGATTGCATCAGTAGAAAAAGCAACGAGCATATTTCGAGTTCCGGAAGACCCAAAAGAATTTGAAAAAAGGCATGCCAATATCGATCGGTATAGAGAAAAGGTTTATCATAAGATGGCAAGTTATGAGAGACTTTTTACAGCTCAACAGGTATATGGTCTATATTGGAAACCACAACAGAGTCAAGATATTGCTTTACAAAACAAAGAGTGGCGGAAAAAAGCAGAAGAACTCAGCTGCACTCTAGTTGGAAAAATAATGGCGCCTTTCAGAAAACTTTTCAATAGAATTGAGAAAATGGGACATAAAATATTTGGTCCAAATGAAATTGATTTCGAACAGGCAACAACAGATGAGTTGAGACGTTATTGCATGATTTTTGAAGACTCATGGTTGTGGGGGATTTTTCGGAGATTGTGCAGATATATTCGTATGAAATAAAAGGTGTAAATTGGCGTGTGAACTCACATGGCAATAAATGTATATGAGATACAAAAATAATGATACAAGAAAAAGTGTAATCTCTTAGAGTCTGTTTTAAAACCTATCCATTGGGTGAAAAACGACGATGTAATAAAATGAGAGCATGAAGAGGCATGAAATAAGCGAAAAACAATGGAACAGGATCAGGGACAAGTTCCCGCCTGAAATGTAGACCATGCGATCGCACTGAATGCACTGTTCCGAAAAGAGGGGATTGCCTCGGACTATGTGGTTTCTTCTATCCGAGATGCGGTTACCGGCGTGACTGTAAGCCGGGAGGACAATGAGCGAAAGCTGCAAGCCTATCGGGATGGAGAACTCTAGGTTCTCATCAATGTCAATATCCTGACGGAGGGTGTCGACCTGCCGAAAACCGGTACAGCCTTTCTGGCCCGTCCCACCGCTCCACCATTCTGATGACCCAGATGGTGGGACGCGCCCTGCGCGGGCCCGCCGCAGGAGGAACGGATACCGCCTACATTGGGTCCTTTGTGGATGACTGGGACGAGCATATCGCCTGGGTCAATCCCGAGAGCCTGTTTGAAGAGAATAACGAGTTCTCGGACGATATGGCAGACCGCATTCAAAGGGAGATCCGCATGATTTCTCTCTCCAAAATCGAAGAATTTGCTACCATGCTGGATAACTCCATCGATACCACTGCCCTAGAGAAGGTGCCTTTTACCCAGCGGATCCCCGTTGGGATGTACGCCTTTTCCTATCCGGAGGAAAACGGCATGGACCTCTCCTGTCAGGTCATGGTCTATGACGGCACGGCAGAGGCCTACCGCCAGATGATGGAGAATTTGCCCGCCCTCTTTTCCAGTTTTGGTGCGACAGAGGAGTATCTGCCCAAGGATGTCCTGAGGCAGATGGAGCGCCAGTGCCGGAATACCTATTTCTGCGGCGAGATGATCCCGCCTTACTCAGCAGATGATGTAGTGCGTATTTTGAAGTACTATGCCCAGTATGAGGCAGCCCCTGCCTTCTATACCTTTGACCATATTGACCGCAGTCGACAAGGTCCAATCCTTGACACTACCAGAAATCCCCCAGCGAAGTGCAGTTTCTTTGATAGACAGATATTTCATTGTAGTCCGCCTAATAAAAACCACTATATATAAGTTAGTGTCTACTGAACAAATACCAATTTTTGCTGCGGCAATAAAAAGTGCAAAATCCGCCCAAACAGGCGCGAAAGGGTATGCTGGATTTTACGCAGATTCAACACTACAATCGACATGGCAAGCGTAAAACCTACGGTCTCCGCCAGTTTCGTTTTCACTTTTCCAAGGTTGCATTTGCGTTTTGCAAAGCTGAATTGTCGTTCAACCTCTATCCGTTCATTCTGGTCGAAATGGGTCTGCCGCCTGTCGCGCTGCTCGTCCCTTCTCGGTCTTCCCAATGCCGGACCGCTGAGCCGGATTCCGTGCAGTTTGCAGTAGCTGAGGTTTTCGCGGTTTCGGTAAATCTTGTCCGCCAGCACGCGCTCCGGATAATGTCCCTCACGGGCTCTGTAACGCTCTATGGTTTCAACCAGCTTTGTGGCTTCGTTGTAGGCATCAAATGACCAGTACTCCAACCTTGCCCATCCATTGGATACACTGATATCTAGTTTTGCCCCGAACTCCACCGGCTTTCCGGCTTTTCCGCGTACGATTGGTCGGATGAACGGCTGACTTACACTGACAATCCTGTCAGGAACGGAATGTGTATGGTTGTCATACATGTACTTCTGCTGTTCGTAAATTTTTCGCAGTGTTTCAAGCCGAAGCTGCTGCTTTTGGGATAGCTTCAGGCCGGATTGCAGCATAGAATCGACGATGGAAAGGTCTCTGCGGAGATACTGGAGTTGCTTACGGATTGCTTCGCGCGTCTTCTTCACGTTGTGCTTGCGGCTGCGCATATACTTGAGGCTGTCCTTGTGGGCCTTGTTGCGATAGGTTCTGGGTTTCTCTTCCACGCTCTGCTCCTGCAGCGTATCAATGATCTGCTCTGCATTTTCACGCGCCTCGTTCAAAAGCGACACATCCTGCGGAAATCGGATATCAGACGGCGCGCAGGTTGCATCCACAATCAGAGTGCCGCTGTTACCACCGCCTGTGGGAGTGTTATGGTCGTCGTTGTTCTCTGATGTGGTTACAGTTTTGAGTATCATCTCGTTGATTTCTCCCAGCACTTCCGGCGTCAGGCGCTTACGGAAGTACACCATAAGAGATGGGTCAAAGGGCTGCTTGCTGTCGTCGTAGCCGGGATTGCCGCAGAAGTATTGAAAATACGGATTCTCCTGAATCTGCAGAGCCGTTTCTTCGTCGGAAAAACCGTACTCCGCCTGAATGATGCAGGCTCCTAAGGCTAAGCGTAGTGGCTTTGCCACATTGCCCTTGCGATTGGTGAACAGCTTGGCATAGCGTTTCTCAATATCCAGCCAGGGTATTGTCTGTGCCTTTTTGACCCAGCGATTGCTTTCTTTCAGATTCATGCCTGCCGGTTGATTGAAGTCAGAAAGGCTGATCTGACCGTTACTGTATCGATACATGGCCGCCTCCAAGTGCAAGGTTTTTCGCGTGTTTTCCCGTTTTTCCTTGCACTTATTATACCGCAGAAACGGCGCTATTTCTTGATATCACGTGGCCTTTTTTTTGTTCAGTGGACATTAAGTTAAGTTTATTATAGTCGAAACAGAGAATAAAATCAATGTATATGGGATAATAGAAAAAGGTGAGCACACCACCAAATAGATGGATATCCTCACCTTTTAAAAGCAAACTATAATAGATAAATAATAAATCCGAACCCCATCACCAACCGGCACAAGATTCGGATTTATTTGTTGTGGTGGACCCGAAGGGGATCGAACCCTCGACCTTACGGATGCGAACCGTACGCGCTCCCAGCTGCGCTACGGGCCCACGCTTATTTTTGACAGGCGGTGAATGAAGCACCGTGCTGTCACCTATAATAGGATAAGACATTCAAAAGAAAATGTCAAGAGCTTTTTGAAAAAATTATCATGTGGGAGGACGCTGCAGTGGAACTCAGAGGATCGAAAACAGAGGCCAATTTGATCACGGCTTTTTCCGGGGAGTCTCAGGCTACAAATAAGTATACCTATTATGCCTCGAAAGCCAAGAGCGAAGGCTACGGACAAATCGGAGCGATTTTTGAGGAAACGGCCGGTAATGAACGGGAGCACGCAAAGCTTTGGTTCAAGGCGCTCAACGGCGGCATCGCGGACACGCTGGAAAATCTCAGAGACGCAGCTACGGGCGAACATTATGAGTGGAGCGACATGTACGCGGAATTCGCCAAAACAGCACGGGAAGAAGGCTTTGATGAACTTGCATTCCTGTTCGAAGGTGTGGCAAACATCGAAAAGACGCATGAAGAGCGATATCTGCGCCTTGTGCAGAATATTGAGGAAGGCCTTGTGTTCGAACGGGGCGGGGAAATGATCTGGGTTTGCCGCAATTGCGGCCATATCCATTGTGGAAGCTCCGCACCGCAGGTGTGTCCTATCTGCAAGCATTCCCAAGCTTATTTTGAACTGCGCGCCGAAAACTATTGAGTGCTGTCTTCCCAAAACGTCTGTGCGGATATACTGTATCCGCGCAGACGTTCTTTGCAAACGCCTTTGCGGCCGCCGGAAAATGTGATATACTGTAAAAAATACCGTTTGTCGAAAATGGTCGATAATTTTCGCTTGCACGGTGTGCCTTTGCTCCTTTACACTTATAAAGCAATATTGCATAAATATTGGTTTTAAAAGTGGAGGAATGGCAATGAAAACGACGGAAGTGCTCTATACACGCAATTTTACAGACTTAGGGCCGCTGCAGTCCGCGCATATTTTGCAGTATGCCCTTACAACAGACCCGGGATGTGCGCTTCGCTATGGGGTTTCCGTTACGGTGCTGCAGGCCGGAGGCCGGGACACGCAATCCTGCCGGGCAATCTGCGATACGCAGGAGGGGACTTGCCGTCTTCTTGTTTTCCTGTGGGAAAATGCGGTGGAGCCGTGCGCCGTGCGGGGGATTGTGGAGGACATCCGGCGCGCGGGCCTTTTGCCGTGCGGCGCGGAAGAGTGAGTGGGCTGTATGAATGAAAACGCGAAGATCCGAGTGCTGATCGCCGAGGACGATCCGATCCAGAATGACCTGCTGAAGGATGCATTGGAGCTGGAGTCCGATATGGCCTGCTGCGGCCAAGCATGTGATGGGCTTGAAGCGCTGGCCAAGCTCCAAACGGAACAGCCGGACGTTTTGCTCCTGGATATCGTGATGCCCAACATGGACGGTGTGGATCTGCTCAACGAGCTGCGGGAGAATCCGCCGCCGAAGCGTCCGAAGGTGATTGCGATCAGCGCGTATGGGCAGGAACATATTGCCCGGGCGGCGTTGGCGCAGGGAGCAGATTGGTTTCTGCTGAAGCCGTACCAGCTGGAGCTGCTGATGCGCCGCATCCGTACGCTTGCAGGCGAGGCCCCTTCCCAAAAGAAGTGCACACTGGAGCACATTGTGTCCAAAGCGGTGATAGACTTGGGTGTGCAGACGAGCGCCGTTGGATTTCTGTATTTGGAACAGGCACTGCTGATTCTTCTTACGCATCAGGGCACCTGCCTGATGAGCAAGGACGTATACGCGGAAATCGCGGCCCGGAACGGTACTACGGAGCAATGCGTTGAAAAAGCGCTGCGAAAGGTGATCCAGCAGATATTTGAGGTGGATTCAGAAGCGCTGCATGCGCTCTTGAAGCTGGGACATAAAGAAGATGCATTACATTTGTCCAACGGCCGGTTCCTTACACTGATGGCGGCGGGGATCCGGCTGCACAATCTGCTCTAGGAGGGGCGTGCCGGGCGCATGAGAATAGATGTCAATGCGGTGTTGCTGCAATATTTTGAACAGACGGCTCCGCCGCAAACGCGCGCGGAAGCAGTCCTGCTGGCTGCAGCGGAGGCGTTGAGGACGCTGCTGGGAGCAGAGGAAGTCCGATTTGTGGTCCGGCTCGGTACTTTGCTGAAGGAATTGACGTTCCCGGGGCAAATCACACGGGCCCGGACGGAAAACGAAGATGATATGATATTGGCTTGCCTGGCGCATTGCGCCGGCAAGCCTGTTTGCGTTTGTGCGCAGAACGGCGGCAAGGCGGGAAATTGGCTGTTTCCGCTTCCGGCGGAGGACGGCGCGGTACACGGCGCTGCTTTGTGCAGCGTATTGGGAATCCCGGAGGATGCGGCTCTGGCCGGAGCCGAGCGCCTGACGCGAAGTCTTGCACTGCGTCTGCCGGAGCTGTTCCGGGAGAAAGAGACGGTCGGGATAAGCGGGGCTTCTGCTTCAGAATGGGAACAGGCGGCCATGCTGTCTCATGAATTCAAGACACCTCTGACGGTTGTGCTGTCCTCGCTGCAGCTGCTGCGGCGCAGGCTGTGCCGGCCTGGCAAGGATATTGCGGACGGAGTGGAAAAGTATCTGGATTATGCGGAGCAGAACTTGTATAAGACGCTGCGTCTGGCGGCAAACATTCTGGATGCGCAATACGCGGACGTAAAAAACGTTCAGACGGAAGAGTACACGGACCTTGCCGCTGCGCTTGCGGAAACAGTGGAGGGCGCCCGACCTTACGCTCAGGCGTGCGGCGTTACGCTGCGGTTTGAAAACCGCTCCAAAGGTCCGTGCGGTCTGCTGTGCGATACGCAGCGTCTGGACAGGATCGTGCTGAACTTGCTTTCCAATGCGCTTAAGCACACACCCGGGGGCGGCGCGGTGTTCGTTCTGCTGGAGAGGGATGGGCTGTATGCGCGTATCGTTGTGGAGGACGATGGCTGCGGTATTCCCGAGCAGGCGCTGCCGCACTTGTTTGAAAAATTCTGGCGCGGGCAGGGGGAGCGGGGAGGCTCCGGTCTGGGGCTGTATATTGCGCAGCAGTTTGCACGGATGCAGGGGGGAGAAATTCATGCGGAAAACCGGACGGAGCGCGGTGCGCGTTTTATCGTAGAGCTGCCGGTACGTCTGCCTGGGGCGGAGACAGATGTGCTTTCCAGTGTGCCGTTGCCATACAGCGGCGATTCCCGCGAAACGATGCTTCGCATCGAGCTTGCAGAACTGCCGCTTGCGCAAAAGTATATTTGACGGCTTTACTTTACAGGTAAAATCATGTAAAATAGATGAGAAAATGAAATTGCTTCGATGGGGTGCTGCTATGTCGGTGAAATACAAACGCGTGTTGCTGAAACTGAGCGGGGAGGCGCTGTCCGGGGACAAAGGCTTTGGCTTGGACATGGATACCATCCAGACCATTTGTAAAGGCATCAAAGACGCCCACGATTTGGGTGCTGAGATCGCGATCGTGGTGGGCGGCGGCAACTTTTGGCGCGGCCGCTCCAGCGGCGAGATGGAGCGTACCCGTGCGGATCAGATCGGTATGCTGGCAACGGCCATGAATGCGCTGGCCGTGGCTGACTCCCTGGAGCATTTGGGCGTAGAGGTGCGTGTGCAGACAGCTTTGTCCATGCAGCAGATCGCCGAGCCTTACATCCGCAACCGGGCCATCCGCCATCTGGAAAAAGGGAGAGTCATCATTCTGGCCTGCGGAACGGGCAACCCGTTCTTTTCCACGGACACAGCTTCGGCGCTGCGCGCTGCGGAGATCAACGCGGATATCATCTTCAAGGCGACGATGGTGGACGGCGTTTACGACAAGGACCCCAAAAAATATGCAGATGCAAAAAAATACGACACGCTTACGTTCAGCCGTGTGCTGGCGGACCAGCTTGCCGTGATGGACAGCACCGCTGCGACGATGTGCCGCGATAATTCGCTGCCCATTCTGGTATTTGATATCCTGCACCCCGAAAATATTGCAAAAGCAGTAGCGGGTGAGCCCATCGGCACGCTCGTGGTCGAGCAATAAGGAAAAGAGGAGAGACGATTATGAGCGCAGAGACAAAGACCTATGAAGACAAAATGACCGGCGTCATCAACCATCTTGTAAAGGAGCATGCGACGATCCGCGCGGGCCGTGCGAACCCCGCCATCCTCGATAAGGTGACGGTGGATTATTATGGCACGCCCACGCCCATCAATCAGGTGGCCGCGGTTTCTGTGGCAGAGGCGCGCGTGCTCACCATCAGCCCTTGGGACGCTTCTTTGATGCACGCCATTGAAAAGGCGATCCTTACCTCTGATATTGGTATCAATCCCACCAACGACGGCCGCGTGATGCGTCTGGTTTTCCCGGCTCCTACGGAGGAACGGCGCAAACAGCTCACCAAGGAAGCCATGCACATGGGTGAGGAAGCGAAAATCGCGGTGCGCAACGTCCGCCGTGACGCGCTGGACAAATTCAAAGCGAAGAAAAAGGCGGGCGAGTTGACAGAGGACGATTTGAAAAACCTCGAAAATGAGATGCAGAAGATCACCGACAAATTTGTCAAGGAGATCGATAAGACCTGCGAGGCCAAAAACAAAGAGATCATGGAAATCTGACGGAGCCCGCGCACGCGGCGTTTCCACGGCTGGATGTGTGCCGCGCGGCAGCCCGCGCGGCATTCATTTTTACAAAGGAGTCAAGAGCATTATGGCACATGAACCCGGCTTTGCAAAAGGCTTGAGCATCGGAATCATCATGGACGGGAACGGCCGCTGGGCCAAAAAACGCGGCCTGCCGCGCACTGCGGGCCACACCAGGGGCGCAGAGGTGTTTCGGGATATCATCCGCTACTGCAACGAGCTGGAGGTCGCCTGCGTCACGTTTTATGCGTTTTCCACCGAGAACTGGTCGCGTCCGATGGAGGAAGTCAACGGCATTATGAAGCTGTTCGGCGAATACCTTATTATGGCGTACGATTACCAGAAGGAGAACAACCGTGTGGTGTTTTTGGGCGACCGCACGGCGCTGCCCGCCAAATACCAGGCGCAGATGAACGATATCGAGGGAAAAACCCGCGGCAACACCGGTACGGTGCTCAACGTGGCTGTCAACTATGGCGGCCGGCAGGAGATCGTGCGGGGGATGCAGATCCTGGCACGCCGTGTACAGCAGGGGTTGCTGCGGCCTGAGGACATCGACATTGAGACGGTATCGGGCGTAATGTATACCGCCGGGCAGAAAGATCCGGATTTCATTCTGCGCCCCAGCGGAGAGCACAGGCTCTCCAATTTTATGCTGTGGCAGGCGTCTTATGCGGAATTTGTGGATATGGACGTGTTATGGCCGGATTTTACCCGGGCGGATCTGGACCGGGCCATTGAAGAATACAATACCCGCAGCCGCCGCTTCGGCGGAATTTGAAAGCAAAGCGAGGCATGGCTATGAAAACAAGAGTGATTACCTCCGCAGTCGGCCTGGTGGTACTGTTCGCGGTGATGGCGCTGTTCGACACCTTCGTGTTCAACGTCGTCATTGCGGCCATTTGCCTGCTCGCCATCCATGAGGTGTTCAAAGCGTTCCGGTTTGAAAAGGCTGCGTATATTTATTGGGGCTTTGTGCCGTATACGCTGCTGGTGATGTTCAGCGATTTCCATATGGTTCGCATCTGTATGCTTCCGGCGTCCTACATTTTTGCGTTGTACCTCGTTTTGTGTGTCATCGGCAATTCAAAGTCCATCAATTATGCAAAGCTGGGCGGCATGGTGCTGTTTTCCTGCATCATCATGTTCTGCTTTTATTCCCTCATTTATCTCAAGCAGCTTCTGCCGCGAGCGACATACGGCTACGATGCGCTGTATTTTATTTTCCTGATTTTGGGCTTTGCCTGGGGCGGGGATTCCGCCGCATATTTTGCGGGACGCGCGTTCGGCAAGCATAAGCTGGCGCCGGTCGTCAGCCCCAACAAGACCATCGAGGGAGCCGTGGGCGGCGTGATGGGAAGCATGCTGCTGGGCGTTGTTGTTACGGCATGCTATACAGCGCTGCACGGGCAGCTTGTCGGCGTGCCTCTGGATACGCTGGGCTGGCGGTATTATGTGGTCGTTGTGCTGCTGGGTGGGTTCGGCTCTCTGCTGGGGATCGTGGGCGATCTGTTTGCCTCTGTGATCAAGCGCCAGTGCGGCATCAAGGATTACGGCACCATCTTTCCCGGGCACGGAGGCATTATGGACCGCTTCGACAGCGTGCTTTTCATCGCGCCGTTTGTCGCAATGGTCGTGACGGCGGTATTTTACTATTTTACGAAATAACGAGGCGTGATATTATGACAAAAAAGGTCACGGTCCTTGGCTCCACAGGTTCTATCGGTACGCAGAGCCTGGATGTTATCCGCGCGCAGGAATACAGCGTGTTTGGGCTGGCGGCGCATTCCAATGTGGAGCTGCTACTGCGACAGGTACAGGAGTTTCATCCTCATTGCATTGCTGTTGTGGATGACGCGGCGGCGGACCGCGCCGCCCGGGAGCTGCACGGCATGCCGGGCGCGCCGGTCCTTCTGCGAGGCAAAGAAGGTCTTGAAGAATTGGCAGCTATGGACGGCTCGGACATCGTGCTCAACGCGGTGGTGGGCATTGCCGGGCTTGCCGCGACGCTGTCCGCCATCAAAAGCGGGCGGGATGTGGCGCTGGCCAACAAGGAGAGCCTTGTCACCGGAGGTTCCCTCGTGACGGATGCCGTCCGGGAGAATAACGTCAAGCTTCTGCCTGTGGACAGTGAGCATTCGGCCATTTTCCAATGCTTACAGGACGAATACTCGGCCAAAAGCCTGCAAAAGATACTGTTGACGGCCTCCGGCGGGCCGTTTTTCGGCCGCACGCGGCAGGAGCTGCAGAATGTTACAAAGGACGATGCGCTGCGCCATCCCAACTGGAGCATGGGAAGCAAGATCACCATTGATTCCGCCACGCTGATGAACAAGGGGTTGGAGCTGATCGAGGCTGTCTGGCTGTTCGGCCTGCCGGCAGAGCAGGTACAGGTGGTGGTGCAGCGCCAGAGTATTATCCATTCGATGGTGCAGTTCAGCGACAACTCCATTTTGGCACAGTTGGGGGTGCCGGATATGCGCATCCCCATCCAGTACGCGCTTACCTGGCCGGAGCGTGTGCCCGGCCCTGCGCCGGAGCTGGACTTCACAAAGCTGCACGAGCTGACTTTTGACACAGCGGATGAGGCTACTTTCCGCTGCCTCGCGGCATGTAAAAAAGCAATCGGCAAGGGCGGCCTTGCACCGTGTGCTGCAAACGGCGCAAACGAAGAGGCGGTGCGTCTGTTTCTGGAGGGACGCATTCCATTCCTGAAAATCGGTGAGCTGGTGGAGGGCGTTGTGGACAGCGAAGCCTTCGGCGGGCCGTATACTCTGGATGACGTGTATGCATGCGACGCGGCGGCGCGCGCATATGTTTTAGCACATGTATCCTAAAAGAATGGGCGGCGGCGCGCCGGGCTGTTATACGGTCCGCACGGCGCGGCCGAACAAATGAAATAAAAGGCAGGGCACAGAATGGCATCATTTTTCAGCAGCGCGGGGTCGTTTCTCATTACGGTGTTGGCGTCGGTATTCGTATTCGGCATTGTGATTTTCATTCATGAGCTGGGGCATTTCCTCACTGCGAAGTTCAGCGGCATCCAGGTGAACGAATTCGCGCTGGGCATGGGGCCTACGCTGTTCAGCTTCACCCGCGGGGGAACAAAATACGGCTTGCGCCTGTTTCCCATCGGCGGCTTTGTCAGTATGGAGGGTGAGGACGAGGAGAGCGAAGAGGCGGGTTCCTTTACAAAGGCCCCGGTGGGAAACCGAATCCTTGTCACCGTGGCGGGCGCTGTGATGAACCTCCTTCTGGGGTTTGTGGTCCTTGTTTGCGTGGTGTGTTCGCAGCAGCTCATCAGCACGCGCACCGTAGCGGAATTTTACGAGGGTTCGTCCACACAGCAGTCCGGCCTGCAGGTAGGAGACACCATCGTTGCGGTAAACGGACGGCGCTGCTTTATCGCAAATGATATCATCTATGAGTTCGCCCGTACCCAGCAGGGGCAGGCGGACTTGACCGTATTGCGTGACGGAAAGCGCGTGCAGCTGGACAATGTGGTGTTCGATACCTACGAAGAAAACGGCGTCAACCAGCTTGTCATTGATTTTAAAGTGCTGGGCGAGAAAAAGACGGTGGGCAGCGTTTTGAAAGAGGCGGGAAACTGGACGCTCTCGCTGGGGCGTATGGTCGTGCTCAGCCTGACGGATCTTATTACGGGCCGTATCGCGGTCAACAATTTGTCCGGTCCCGTAGGCATTGTTTCCGCCATCAGTGAGGCATCTTCGCTGGGGCTTTCTTCACTGTTGATGCTGCTCGCGCTCATTACCATCAATCTGGGCATTTTTAACCTTCTGCCCATTCCCGCGTTGGACGGCGGACGGCTGGTATTCCTTATCATCGAGGCGATCCGCCGAAAACCCATCAGCCAAAAATATGAGATCGCCATCAACGCCGCGGGATTTATCCTGCTCATCGGGCTGATGATTTTTGCCACATTCAACGATATCACCAAACTGATCGTATAAAAAGAGGGAAGACAATGCGCAAGAATACACGAGCCGTCCGTATAGGCGGCGTTACAGTGGGCGGTGGAAATCCTGTTGCAGTGCAGAGCATGCTCAATGTGCCCATTCATGATATCGCGGGAAATGTGGCCCAGGCCAAACGGCTGGAAGCAGAAGGCTGCCAGATCGTACGGGTCACGGTTCCGTCCGTTGCGGACGTGCCCGTGGTAGAGGCATTAAAGAATGCTGTAAAAATGCCTGTTGTGGCGGATATTCATTTTGATTACAAGGTCGCTTTGGCTTGCGCCGAAGCGGGCGTGGATAAAATACGCATCAACCCGGGCAACATCGGAGACGACGCCCATGTCGGCGAGGTCGCTTCGGCCTGCCGCGCAAGGGGCATCCCCATCCGCATCGGCGTAAACGGCGGCAGCCTGGAAAAGGAGATCCTTGCAAAATACGGAAAGGTTACGCCGGAAGCGCTGGTGGAGAGCGCGATGTACCATGTGTCGCTGCTGGAAAGGCACGATTTCAACGATATTGTCATCTCTATCAAATCCTCCAATGTCCCCGTGGTGGTGGAAGCATACCGCCAGCTCAGCCTGCGGTGCGATTACCCTCTGCATGTGGGCGTTACCGAGGCCGGTACATACCGTATGGGCCTTATTAAATCAGCTATGGGCATAGGGACACTGTTGTTGGAGGGGATTGGAGACACCATTCGCGTGTCGTTGACGGACGAGCCGGAAAAAGAAGTGCGTGCAGGTTTTGACATCCTGCGCGCCGCGGGACATTTTGTGCCCGGCCCCGAGGTCGTCAGCTGTCCTACCTGCGGGCGTACAAATATCAACGTAGCCCAAATCGCCTCGGAGGTCGAGGAGCGTCTGCGCGGCTGCAATAAGCCAATCAAGGTGGCTGTCATGGGCTGCGTGGTCAATGGCCCTGGCGAGGCCAGGGGCGCGGATATCGGCATTGCCGGAGGTAAGGACTGCGCCATGCTGTTCGTCAGGGGACAGCAGGTGCGTATGCTGCGCGGTAATATCGTGGACGAGCTGTGTGAAGAAATCGAACGGTTGGTGTTGGAATAATGAAGCCCATGCTTACGCAGCTCTGGCCGCAGTTTACGGCTGACGCCGCGTTTATGGACAGCTACGGCAGCGCCATCGTGGAGCGTGTCGTTGCGGACAGGCAAAATAAAATCATCACTGTGGTATACCGTACGGCAAATCCGGTGCCCGCTGAGACCAGCGGGCGCCTGATCGCATCCTTGGAGCCGCAGTTCCCGGGCTTTGCACTCAAGGTGCAGGGCCTGTTTGCATATACCTGCCTTACGTCCCGTGCCGTGTTGGAGTTGGCAGAGGAATTGAAAGACGCGGGCCTGCCCATTAACGGCTTTTTGTCGGGGGCTCAGGTGGATATTTCGGGGGAGCACATCACCGTGCGCGTGCAGAATGGTGTGCTGCTGCTGACGCAGATGGAATTTGCCGTGAAACTGGAGGAGCTGATTGCCGCGCGCACCGGAGTGCGGCCGCAGGTGGCGTTGGTGTGCGACACGGCTATTTCGGCCGAGGCCGTGGAAGAACATATCTTGAAAAAGGCGCCGCCCGCCCGCCAGTTCAAGGCCAAAAGCGAGGGGCCTGCCGTAAAGGTGCAGGGATTGGACCTGGAGGACGCGCCCGCCAAGCTGGTGAATGGGCATATGTTCCAGCCGACGGGCCTGACGGCGCTGCGCGATGTTGGGGCAGAGGCCGGCAAAGTTACGGTTTGGGGCGATGTATTCTTTACAGAGATCAAGGGGAACTGGCGCAAGATCTATTCCATTTCCATCACGGATTATACAGGCTCCATCAATCTGAAAATACGGCCGCAGGAGGGAGAAAACTGCGACAAGTGGGAGGAGCTTGGCCCCGGGGACACGCTTATCATCAAGGGCGACTGTGCCTATGACAAATACGAGCGCGATTATGTCATTTACCCTTATGACGTGCTGAAGGTGGTGCGGAAAAAGCGTGTGGACCCTGCGCCGGAAAAGCGTGTGGAGCTGCATCTGCATACGAAAATGAGCAGCATGGATGGTTTCTGTGACCCTAAAACCATCGTAAAAACGGCCCACCGCATGGGTCACCGCGCGGTCGCTGTCACAGATCACGGCGTGGTGCAGGGCTTCCCTGAAGCGATGCTGGCCACGGACGATATCCGAAAGAAAGACCCGGATTTTAAGCTTATCTACGGCGTGGAAGCTTATTTTGTGGATGACATGGTGCCCGTTGTGTATGGTGCGGCCACGGGCGCCATGAGCCAGTCCTTCGTAGTGTTCGATTTGGAGACTACGGGCCTTTCACCGGTCGACTGCGCCATCACGGAAATCGGCGCAGTGGTGGTCGAGAACGGCGAGATCACCGAAAGCTACAACAGTTTTGTAAATCCGGGCTGCCATATTCCCGAGGAAATAACGAAGATCACCAACATCACCGACGAAATGGTGGCCGATGCACCGGGGCAGGAGGAGGCGCTGCGGGCGTTTCTGGAATTTGTGGACGGCCGTGTGCTCATCGCGCACAATGCCCATGGCTTTGACATTCGCTTCTTAAAGGCGTGTGCGGAGCGGTACGGTGTGCCGTTCGGCAACACCTACATCGACACATTGCCGCTGGCGCAGGCACTCTATCTTGGACTGCGCAATTACAAGCTGGATACCATCGGTAAATATCTTGAGATCCCGCCGTTTCAGCACCACCGCGCCTGTGACGACGCGAAGGCGCTGGCACAGATCTACGTGAAGATGATCGAGGATCTTGCTCTGCGCGGCGTAACGGCGCTGGAGAATGTGAACACAGGTCTTGGCGGCACGCGTGAGCTGGCAAAGAAGAATTTTCACCTCATCATTCTGGTACGCAATGCGGCGGGTTTGAAAAATCTGTACCGTATCATTTCGGCTGCGCATATGGATTATTTCTTCAAAGTTCCGCGCGTGCCGCGCAGCCTTTTGAACAAATACCGTGAGGGACTTATCATCGGCTCCGCCTGTGAAGCGGGAGAACTTTACAGGGCGATCGTGGAGGGGCGAAGCTTTGATGAGCTGAAAAATATCGCCGCTTATTACGATTTTCTTGAGGTGCAGCCGCTGGGCAACAACGAATACATGCTGCGGGAACACATGGTGGACAGCATCGAGCAGATTCAGGAATTCAACAAGACGGTTATTCGTCTGGGCGAAGCGTTGGGCAAAATGGTGGTAGCCACGGGCGACGTGCATTTTATGGAGCCGGAGGACGCCATCTACCGCGCGGTGCTGCAGGCGGGCAACGGCTTCAAGGACGCCGATAATCAGGCGCCGCTGTACTTCCGTACCACAGATGATATGCTCAAGCAGTTCAGCTACCTTTCTCCGGAGAAGGCGCGGGAGATCGTCATCACGAACCCAAACCGTATCGCGGATATGGTGGACGGTGACGTGCGCGCCATCCCCAAAGGACTGTATACGCCCACCATCGAGGGCGCGGATGAATCCCTGCGGGAGGATACCATGCGCAACGCGCGGGAACGCTACGGCGACCCACTGCCCGAGCTTGTGGAAAAGCGTCTTACGCGCGAGCTGGATTCCATCATCAAGCACGGCTTCGCAGTGCTGTATGTCATCGCCCAGAAGCTGGTGCTGAAAAGCGAAGAGTATGGTTATCTGGTCGGTTCCCGCGGCTCCGTCGGTTCCTCGGCCGTGGCGCACTTTTCGGGCATCTCCGAGGTGAACAGCCTGCCGCCCCACTACCTGTGTCCCAAATGCAAATGGAGCGAGTTTTACACCGACGGCTCGGTGGCAGACGGCTTCGACCTGCCGGACCGTATTTGTCCCCAGTGCGGCGAAAAGCTCATCGTGGACGGCCATGACATCCCGTTTGAGACCTTCCTGGGCTTTGACGGCGATAAGGAACCGGATATCGACCTGAACTTTTCCGGCGAGGTGCAGGGCCGGATTCACCGCTATACGGAGGACCTGTTCGGCCACGACCATGTGTTCAAGGCGGGCACGATCTCCGGCCTGCAGGATAAAACGGCCTACGGCTATGTGAAAAAGTACCTGGAGGAGCGCGGGCGCATCGTAAACCATGCGGAGGAGAACCGGCTGGTACAGGGATGCGTAGGCGTCAAACGCACCACCGGCCAGCATCCGGGCGGCATGGTCGTTGTGCCCAGCAATTATGACGTGTTTGATTTCTGCCCCATCCAGCATCCGGCAGACGACAAGGAAAAGGGCATGATCACTACGCATTTCGAGTTCAAATACCTGCACGATACCATACTCAAGCTGGACGAGCTGGGGCACGATGTGCCCACGATGTACAAGCACCTGGAGGATATGACCGGTATCAAGATGGATTCGGTGCCCATGAATGACCCTAAGGTCATCTCGCTGCTGGTCTCCACAGAAGCGCTGGGTGTGAAGCCGGAGGATATCGACAGCCTGACGGGAACCTTCGGCATCCCGGAGCTTGGCACGAATTTTGTGCGCAACATGCTCATCGAAGCACAGCCCAAGAGCTTTGGCGACCTGATTCAGATATCCGGCCTGTCCCACGGCACCGACGTGTGGAACGGCAACGCGCAGGACCTGATCAAGGACGGCGTGTGTACCATTTCCGAGGTGATCGGTACCCGCGACAGTATCATGACATACCTGCTTCATAAGGGTGTGGAGCCGAAGCAGGCGTTTACCATCATGGAGCTGACGCGAAAGGGCAAGGTGGCGAAGGGCGGTTTCCCGGAGGGCGTGGAGGATATGCTGCGCGCCCACGATGTGCCTGAATGGTATTTGGACAGCTGTAAGAAAATCAAGTACATGTTCCCGAAGGCGCATGCCGTGGCGTATCTGATCGCGGCTATCCGCCTGATGTGGTTCAAGGTGTATCATCCGCTGGAATTTTACGCCACACACTTCACAGTGCGCGGCGACGATATCGACTATGATGCCGCGGTGGGCGGTATAAAAGTAGCGAAACAGCATTTGAAAGAAGTAAATGCCCGCCTGAAAGAAGAAAAGAAAGCCAAGGACGAGGACATCCTTGCTTCACTTCAGATGGTGAACGAGATGCTGCAGCGCGGCTACGAATTTTTGCCCATCCGCATCGGGAAAAGCCGCGCCAAGACCTATACGGTGGAGGATGGTAAGATCCGCCTGCCTTTTATGGCGCTGAAGGGGCTGGGAGACGCGGCGGCGAACACGCTGGAAAAGGCTACCCTGGAAGGCCAACAGTATATTTCCGCCGAGGATCTGCAAAGTGCGTGCAATGCTATTTGCGCTACGGCCAAGAACGAAGGGCATATGGAATACGGTATCGTTTCCAATACCATCATGGATACGTTGGCGGACATCGGCGCGCTGGGAGACTTGCCAAAATCCAGCCAGGTGACATTTTTTTGAGCGCGCCGCACTGTCGTCAAAATGCGCGGGGAGAGGACTATGACGCATTATTTGTTCACGATAGCGCTGCTGCCGCCCGCAGTGTTTGCTTTGTTTTGGGCGGTAAAACGAAAAAAACACACGGGTATGGCAGCCGGCTTCTGGTTCGACATGTTTCTTGTGACGCTGGGCGTGTGCGCGCTGCTGGCGGCATTGGCATATCCCGACAGCGCCGCGTCGTTCCTGTTCCTTGTCTGTGCGGCGCTTGTGTTTGCGTTTTTGCTGTTGTTCGGCGTTTATATCCTGCTGGGGCTTTTGCTCTGGAATACGGTGCAGATGCTCAAGCGGGAACGGCCGAGCCTCAAGCATATGCTGACGCTGATCCTTGCTCTGGCGATCCTTGCGCTTATGGCGCTTCCGTGGGTTTTGGGCAAAAGCGGATTGTTTCCCTGGCTGTATCCGCTGTGGATGGCGCTTCTGGGGACGGCGGTCTTTTTCGCTTTGCACAGCCTGGTGTTTCTGACGGCGTTCTATGTGGGAAAGTGGTTCCCGCCGCGTAAAAGAGTGGATTATATCGTTGTATTGGGCAGCGGGCTGATAGACGGCAAGGTGCCTCCGCTGCTGGCCGGGCGCGTAGATGCGGCGCTGCGGTATGCGGCGCGGCAAAAAAGAAAAACGGGGCGTGAGCCTTGCCTGATAATGTCCGGAGGACAGGGGGCGGATGAGCCGCGTCCCGAGGCTGAAGCCATGCGGGAGTACGCAATGGAAAAAGGTTATCCGGCGGAGCTTGTGCTGGCGGAAACACAGTCGAAGAACACGAAGGAAAATTTTTTATATTCCAAGCGCGTGGCCGAGGCGCACAGCGAGGGCAAGCCGTACTGCTGTATCTATGCGACAAGCGATTACCATCTGCTGCGGGCGGGGCTGTACGCTGGACGGGCCGGCTTTTCCTGTGACGGTGTGGGCGGCAGGACGGCAGGCTATTATCTGCCCAACGCGCTTTTGCGGGAATACATTGCTTACGTGGTCATGAACAAAAAGCGGTATCTGACCATTGCGGCTGTTGTATTTGCTCTGTCTCTTACCCTATGGGGCGGGCTTGCTCTTCTGGCCTGGTTCGCAAGAATGCTGTAAAGAATAAATATCCCCCGGCGAAGCCGGGGGGGATTTCAGATGCGGGCAAAGCCCTATGATACAGGCAGCGCCTCAAGGCGCATAACGGTCTGACACTTGC
>ERZ857801.1464-NODE-1464-length-24797-cov-4.732479_pt1 | contig 24797 bp, 22 predicted proteins | sample MGYA00519762_ERZ857801 | MGnify/ENA primary metagenome ERZ857801 (study PRJEB31778, sample SAMEA3449368) | human gut metagenome | biome: human gut; feature: human-associated habitat; material: faeces | place: United Kingdom | collected 2010/2012 ...
TGCGATCATCATCGCCATGCAGAAGGGCATCGCACGCGGTATCTTCTCCAACGAGGCCGGCCTTGGTACAGGTTCCATCGCCCATGCATGCGCAGACACGAAAAAGCCGGTCAAACAGGGATTTTTCGGTATTTTTGAAGTATTCGCCGACACCATTGTCATCTGCACGCTGACCGCATTTGTCATCCTGTGCAGCGGCGTTCCGGTTCCTTACGGGGAAGCGGCTGGCGCAGAACTGACCATTCTCGGATTCACCTCCACCTACGGCAGCTGGGTTTCCATTTTTACAGCCGCTGCCATGTGCTGTTTCGCATTTTCTACCATCATCGGCTGGGGATTATACGGTGCACGGTGCATCGAGTTTCTGTTTTCCTCACGCATTATCAAAGCCTTCATGATCGTCTACTCTCTGGTCGCAGTCCTGGGCGCCACCATGGATTTAGGGATGCTCTGGAGCATCGCCGAAACTTTTAACGGCCTGATGGCAATTCCAAACTTAATTGCGGTTTTCCTGCTGTCCGGTACTGTGGTAAAACTGGTCAGGGAATATTTTGACGGGGAAGGGAAAGGATAACCAGAGATTTAAAAGAATATTGAATTGATTCTTGACATACCTCGAGTTTCTATGTATCATGATATTATTATGTATACATAGGAACTCGAGGTATTTATTTTAACTGATGTCTTCTGCAGAACATCTTTTAGAAAACAGTTTAAAACGGAGGCGCTATGGACAAAAACTATATGGCAGTAGGCTCTTCCATGCTGATATTAAAGCTTTTGGAACAGCAGGACATGTATGGCTATCAGATTATTAAGGAACTGGAAAAAAGAAGTGAACGTGTTTTTACTTTAAAGGAAGGAACGCTTTACCCTCTGCTGCACGCGCTTGAGCAGGAGGGCGCGGTCATCTGTGAACAGAGAACCGCGGAAAATGGCCGCGGCCGGAAATATTACATCATAACCGACAATGGCCGCAGGCTTTTAAACGAGAAACTGAAAGAATGGGATTCCTTTCAGACAGCAGTAAATCAGGTGATCGGAGGTGTTCTGTTTGGATAAACCCTCCCATATGAATTTCGATCAGCAAAGGAATTATGAGGAAGCCTTCTTAGACGATGTATCGGAACAGATTACCTATAAACCGCTGAGGCCGGCGGTGGTAAGGGAATTGAAAGATCATATCGAAGACAGAACGGAAGAATATCTGTCAGAGGGAATGACCGTAGAAGACGCGGTCAAAAAGGCAGTGGACTCCACGGGCGACGGCGTTGCCATCGGCACCGGGATCAATGCGGTCCGCCACGTCCAGTCAAACCGTCTTCTGATCCTTCTGACCGCACTGCTCCTCTTCACCGGACTCGCCGCAGAAAGCTGGACGGCCATGATACCGGAACTGTCCCTTCGGGGGATTCGTTTCTATCTGACGGGCACAATCCTCCTGGTATTCGCAGTGTTGAAAGGATATCCGCTCCTTATCCGTTACCAGAAACGACTGCTTATTCTGGCCGCAGCTGTATTTTCTGCGGAAGCCGTACTTCTGCAGATGATACACTTTGATCTGATACCTGATATCGTCTGGGACACGGCATACATCATACCATGGCATATGATTGATTACTATACGCTCCTGCTGTCCGGCCCCGTTTTCGTCATTTTTCTCTACCGGATACGAAAGCAGGAAAATCAAGCCATGACTGCCGCTTTTCTTCTCACTGCGGGGGCAGTCCTTATCCATTACTTTACATACAAAAGCTTTACTCTGGCTGAGATAGTCATCTTTCTGTTTTCCATGATCGGGAGTATAACATACATGGTCTGCCGGGGGATCTTCGCCGGAAATAAAAGAAAACTTCTGCTTCGTACAGCCGTCGGGAGCGTGGTTCTCCTTCTGGTTTATGGAATGCTTCCCGGCCAGTCCCGGTATTTTCAGGCATTTGTAAACCCGGAGGCAAATGCCCGCGATACTTTAGACGATTCCTATAACGGTGTTCTAATCCGGAATCTTCTGTCCAAATCACCGGCTGCCGGCAGTCTCTCACTTACTCCGGAGGAACTGATGGATTACGGAACCGGCGAGTGGTATTTCACCTATGGAGATGCCAAAGAAGCAGCGGCAGAAGGAAAAAAGCCGTTTTCCGAACATCACTGGATCACCTTTCCCTACGATAAGTCCGAAGTCACTTTATGGAATATACTGCCTCAGCATTACGCCAATAACTATCTTCTGGCCGTATCCATCCTGCAGTTCGGCTGGCTGGCCGGCATGCTGCTGCTTGCAGTCATAGCCGTCTTTTATGTGATCCTCTTCTCCTGCATCCTGCGGATACGCGGGGTGCTCGCCGGGGCGGTGTCCTTTCACTGCGGGCTTTGCCTGCTGTTTCAGAGCGTACTCTATATTCTGGGAAACTTCGGTTTCCAATACGGAAGCTTTCCCAATCTTCCAATGGTTTCGGAGGGCCGGTTCAGCATCCTTGTCAATATGCTTCTGCTCGGATTTATCCTTTCAGCCTGCCGATATGACCGGGTCATCGATGCACCTGCTGCAGACAGAAAAACAGCCTTCTTTTAAAGGCTTCCCACACGGAAGCCGGATATGGTTTAGCAGCGGGTACAAAAAAACAGGTAACTGATGAAATCATCACTTCTTTTCATCAGTTACCTGTTTCTATTATCTTTTAGTTACTATTATCTTTTCCATTCAGCAATACATACCGTTCTTAGTACAGCTTCGCTCCTGCAGGAATCCTGTCATCCACCATCAGAAGATTCAGTCCCTCATGACCATCTTCCTCATGTACCGCTGAAATCAGCATACCTTCGGAATCAATGCCCATCATCTTTCTCGGCGGCAGATTAACAATGGCAATCGCCGTCCTGCCAATCAGCTCTTCCGGTTCGTAATACTCATGAATCCCGCTTAAAATCGTGCGTTTCCGGTCTGTTCCATCGTTCAAAGTAAACTTTAAGAGCTTCTTGGACTTCGGCACCACCTCACAGGCTTCGATCTTTACAGCCCTGTAATCGGACTTGGCAAAGGTATCAAAATCAATCATTTCTTCAAACAACGGTTCAATCTTCACATTGGAAAAATCAATCTTTTCAACAGGCTTTTCCTCTGTTTTCACTTCAGCCGCAGCTGCCTTTTCCGCCTTTTTCCCACTCTCAGAACCGCCCAGGCTCTTCATCGTGGGGATTTGCGAAAATGCCGTTTTATACGCCTTTATCCCGTGCCGTCTTGAGCCAAAAAGCCTGATTTTACTGGGTTTTTTCAACCTTTGATATTTCATGGAATTTCGTCCTTTTCCGTGTTTGTTGCGGCAAAAGTTGTAGAAAAGTTGTAGTAGGTTGTAGCGGTTTTCAAATTGTAGAGCGATGAAGAACATCATCTTTACCCTCCTACAACCTTTTATTCACCCAGCAAAAGTTGTAATTTGGTTGTAGTAAAGTTGTACGCGCCAACTGCTCTGCAGCAAAGCGTCCAGCCTACAGCCTTATACAAAAACGAGTATATCATACCCCGTCAAAAGGTTCAAGTCAACGATTTTCTATGAATAGATTATACATTATATATTAAGGAGGGCAGTCATGCCAGAATATCAACTACAGATTAAGCAGGTCGTGGATTACCCACGATGCCGGATTTACCGGCAATTTATTCAAAATCTGATGAATGACCGGAGCATTCGCGTAAGCGGAGGCTCCGGCCTTTTTTATTTTACGGTACTTTGCAGCTACGCAAACTTCCGCACCTCTTACCGGCGCATCGACGGTATCAGTTACACCGTCTATCCCGGCGAATGGGTATGCACCTTAAAGGAGCTGTCCGAATGGTTCCGCACCCGCTTTCACTGCCAGGCGCTTGAAATACTGGAGGATCTGCAGAAGCAGCACCTGATTTCCTTTCTCACGCTCGGCCGCGGAAGGGTCATCAAATATAAAATCAAGGGATGGCAGAAGCACAATACCGTCTTGGAGTACAACGCTCCCTGCCAGAAAGACACCGGTTTTTTCTTTTTGCCGGTATCCCTTGCCACGGAGCTGATCAGCAGGGACCGCTGTTCGGAAATGGATATTGTATTGGATCTATGGTTATCTGCCGTCTATAACGATCCCCAGGTACAAGGCTCGGAGATCGGCCCGGTCATCTATCTGCGCAACGGCACCGGTAATCCCCTGGTGACCTACAGCGAACTGGGCGCCAGATGGGGCATTTCAAAAGCCACAGTGGGCCGGGTATTGAAAAAATTGGCCGATGCCGGCTATCTCTCCCTTATGACTTTCCCCGGGCGGCATGGCAGCGTAATCTACCTGCAGAGCTATTTGTCCACCATGTTCCAGATTTCCGATGTGATGATTGACAAAGAGGAGGTCGCAATGGTTTTGAACATCAAATTGGATCTGCCGGAAAACAGCCCGGAAGATAGCCACGAAGCAGACAACAGACACAAAGTATACGTTTCAGAAGAACTTAACATCGTTTCAGAATCGCATATTCAGATTATCCTGGGCAAGATGGCACAAATCCTGACAGCACAAGGGATTTCGTGTTTTGGATGCCCCAAATCCACCTATAAGTTATTTCCCTTATCGAACGCCTGCGGGGAACTGTATTTACCCCGCGTGCGCGATGCGTCTGCCAGCCGCATGGGTCTGACCATCCTCTGCGGCAATAATACGCCGGTCGCAACTTTTGAACTGACACTCTCCCTCAGCCGGGAGATTTCCACAAGGAGGACAAACTGATGAAAAGAAAAACCGAGATGATTGATATTACCGAAAACCCACTTTACCATGATACCTGGAAACTGCTGAAAAAATACCGCGATGTGGTCTGGAGCCTTGAACTTTCTGTTCAGCAGGTCCGCAGCAAATTTGAGATTGAATACGGCAGCTCCATTGAGGAGTTTTTGGATTCCATCTATCTGGCCGGCGCAGATCTGGCCGGTTCGGATATTGAGCATCATGCCAAGTGCATTGAGCGCAGCCACCAAATGCTGAAGCTCTTGGATACAGCCATCGATCTGCTCCGAAACAAGCATAAAAATGGCGAGTCCTACTACTGGCTGCTGTACTACTCCTTTCTCTCCCCTCAACAGCTTAGAAACGTGGAGGAAATCATTGAGAAGCTGCGCCCCCATATCCGGGACATCAGTTTCCGCACCTACTACCGCAGACGGCGGGAAGCCATTGACGCCCTGAGTTCCGTCCTGTGGGGCTATACCTCCAAGGACAGCATGGAGATTTTAGAGCAGTTTTTCCCTCCTGAAAAGGGTGGCAAATAATTGGCGCAGGCCGGGAATGAAATTGGCACGGTTTTGCTCTTTCGGCGTAAATCCTTCTGTGTTAAAATGAATATGCTCAAGTTTATACCCAAAACCGAATACGGGCAGCAAACCGCACCTTTTTTACAGGGTGCTTTTTTTCTGCCTCAAGGCCAGCCGGCCTGAAAGACCACATCCGATGCGGGGTGTGGTCTTTTTTCATTTCTTTGAGCAGAAAAAAACACAGGAGGTCCGCAAATTGAAAAAAATAATGATTCCCAAATCCCCGCCGCAGCCGAAGCCCAAGGAACGGCCGCGCCCCCGCATTCCTGCCGCCAGGATTGCCTACACCGCTTTTCTGTGCGTAATGATGTCCATGATGTTCTGTCAGCCGGCTTTTGCCGCCACGGATGTCTGGACCAAAGCCAAGGAGATCATGCAGGATGTTTACAATCAGATATTGCTCATTTCCACGGTAGCCGCAATCGTAACGGCGTCCGTCGCCCTGTTGATGATGAATTTTTCACGCTCCGGACGCACTGTGGACGAAAGCCGCGCCTGGCTCAAACGCATCTGCATTACCTGGGCAGTGCTGAACGGTCTGGGCTTTATCATGGCCTATATCGCGCCTTTCTTCTCGGACGGAAAATGGACAGGCTGACAAAAACACCTGTTGATGCCCAAAAGAAGGGAGTGATTGCATGGGCATTTTAGATGGCATTGTAGAGTGGATCGCAGAACAGGTAATGGCCGGTCTTGACCTTGTTACCACATCGGTTTTGGGTGCTTTGGGTTGCGACATGGCCGTATTCCTGCGGTATTTCCCTGCGGCAGAAACGATGTATAGCGTTTTTGTGGCATTGTCCATCGGCATTATCCTGCTGAACTGGGTTTGGCAGTTGTTTAAGAACTTTGGCCTTGGCGCCGGCATTGAGGCTGAGGACCCGGTAAAGTTGAGCATTCGTTCCGTCATTTTTATCCTGCTGGCCTACTTCTCCGATGAAATTGTAAATATCGTCCTGACCATCGGCGGCACGCCCTATCAGTGGATCATGGATTCCGAATTGCCGCCGCTGCAGTTTGGCGATTTCAATTCCGTTCTGCTTACCATTATCGGCGTCTGTGCCAACGGCGCCGTGGCGCTTATTACCTTGATTTTGGTTCTGATCCTGGCATGGAACTACTTGAAGCTGCTATTTGAAGCGGCCGAAAGGTATGTGCTCTTAGGCGTTCTGGTCTATACTGCGCCGGTGGCATTTTCTATGGGAGCATCCCAGACCACCTCAAACATCTGGAAGTCCTGGTGCCGGATGCTGGGCGGCCAGATCTTTCTTCTCGTGATGAATGCGTGGTGCCTGCGGCTTTTTACTTCTATGGTCGGGGCTTTCATAGCAAATCCGCTTTCACTGTAAAGGAGGCGCAACATTGAAAAAGTATAAGAAAATTTTATGTGCGGCCTTGATGGTCGTTTGTTTATCCTGCCTGTTCTGCCAGCCGGCTTTCGCCATATCCGAAAGTGATGTACAGGCCCAGGTGGATGCAGTAGGCAAGGAAACGGTGTCCGGCAATGTTCTGATCTGGTTCCTATGCGCTATCGCCTTTTTAAAGGTGTCGCAGAAGATTGACTCTTTCATGGCCAGCCTGGGTGTCAACGTGGGGCATACGGGAGGCAGTATGTTAGCAGAAGCCATGATTGCCACCAGAGGACTCGGCGGTATCCGAAACTTTTCCCGTCAGCATTTCAGCGGTGGAGGTTCCCGCAGCTCCACCAATGTCAAAGCAAACGGTGGCAGCGGCGGCGCTGGCTTTGGCGCTGGTTTTATGGGCGGTGGTCTGGCCGGCATAGTCGGGCGGAATATCGCCAACAGTGCTGTTAAGGCGGCAACAACGCCCTCGGATGTTAAGCCCTCTGGACTGGGTGCTGTTGTTCCTGGTGCGGCCGGAGGCGTCGGCGGCAAAATGTATTCCAGCTCCGTCAGCAAAGGCGGCAGTTTTGCCAATAACATTATCAGTACCGTAGCTACCGGCAGCATTGCCTCCAGCGGAACGATTACAGGTGAAAAGGCTGCGGAAGCACTATCCTCTTACATGGGCTACTCTGCCCTGGGGGAAGGCGCGGAACACATCCCCTCTTTTTCCAATGTGGAGATCGGCGGCGGCAGGATTACCGGTACGGAAACCTCGGAGGAACATCCGGAAGGGATTTCCTTTGGTATGTACCATACTGCTCAATATGCCGCTCCAGATGGGCAGCACACCACGGTTCATGCAGCGGACGGCACTGCCTGGTATAAGCAGTACGCTGTGGATGCCGTGGACAAATCTCCCTATCTGGCCCCGGACGGGTCTATTGCTTACAACGAATCCATCGTGAAAAAGCTGCCGCCCGCACCACGCAGAAAGGACAGGATGTAAATGGCTGAAGATGAAAGAAACGGTCTGTCCGACGCCGTGGAAACCGGGGCTTCTGTAGCCCATACCGTCCGTGGTGCTGTCAAGTCCGGGAAGGCGGTGGCGGCATCTGCAAGGGGTGCGGCCGTGGGCGGTCCTTATGGCGCCGTTGCCGGCGCTCTCTGGTCCGGTCGAAAGCATGTCGGAAAAATCCTTGCTGCCCTCATCGCCCTGCTGATGATCCCTGTGCTTTTTCTCCTGATGCTCCCCGGTCTGATTTTCGGTGGCCTTACCAATGCCTTTTCCGCTTCAGATACGGAAAATCCGATTCTCAACAGCAATACCGTCATTACGGAAACCGCCAATGAGATTACATTTACCATCAACGGCATTTTAGGCGAAGCGCTGGAGAACGTAAGCAATCGCATAGAAGCGGATTTTGCCGCTTCCGGCGCAGACGGCATGGAAATCAACAATCCCTATTCCTCCGGACCGGTCTATAACAGCGCCCTGTTTATTTCCCAATACTGCGCTGCCCGCAATGAGGACTTTTCCAGTATCTCTATCGAGGACATGGCTTCCATCATGCGGGCCAATCAGGAGCATTTGTACTCCTTTACCTATAAAGATGAAATCCGGGAAAGCACCGAAACAGACCCTGAAACCGGAGAGGAAACCACCGTCAGCGAAACTTGGCGGATCTATACCATCGTCTATAATGGCGAATCCTATTTCGCTGAAACCGTATTTGCGCTGACCGTGGAACAAAGTGAATTGGCGTACAACTACGCGCAGAACCTAAGCCTGTTTCTGGGCGACGGTCTGCTGCAGAACCTGACGGGCTGGACCGGCAGCAGCATCGCTTCCCTTGGCAGTGTCACCTTTACCGACGGCCTTACGCCGGTGGTCTACTTTAACCAACTGGACGAACGCTATGCCGGCAAACCCTATGGGACAGACAACATCGGCGGCTATGGCTGCGGGCCTACCGCCATGTCGATTGTTGTGTCCTCGCTGACTGACGATACGGTTGATCCCGTAGAAATGGCAGAATGGTCCTATCAAAACGGTCACTGGTGCAAAAGCAGCGGTTCTTACCATTCATTGATTCCCGCCGCCGCAGAAGCCTGGGGCCTGCCGGTATCCGGCTGTACAGCGTCGGAACCACAGCGTATCGCAGATGCGCTGTCCGAAGGTAAGCTGGTGGTTGCGATTATGTCAAAAGGCAGCTTTACTTCTTCCGGCCACTTCATCGTCCTCCGTGGCGTAAAGGACGGAAAAATCATGGTGGCTGACCCCGCCAGTTATTCCCGAAGCGAGCAGCTCTGGGATTTATCTATCATCGTGAATGAGGCCAGCCGGGGTGCAGGCGCCGGTGGACCATTCTGGATCATCGGCTGATCCCGCCCGGCTGCGAAAGTGAGGTAATACATGCATAATAAAAACGACCACGATACCTATATCATACCGCCGAATTTCGTGGAAACAGGCACTTTTTTCGGCGGTATGTTCAAGGCTCGCAATGTGATTGAAGCCGGCATCCTCGCAGCAGTTGTCGGGGTGCCGGTTTTCACTTGCCTGCCGTTTGGGTTGACCACACGCATCATCATTTTATGCTTGACTGCAATGCCGCTGGCGCTGGTAGCCCTGATCGGGATTTCCGGTGAAAGCCTGTCCTCTTTCCTGTTCATCTTTTTAAAGTATTTGAAAAATCGCCGGGTGGTGGGCATATCAGAACAGCAATCCGCCACGATGGCAGAGGATACTCCGGCTTCTGTCAAAGAGCGCCGCAGGGACCGCCCTGTACGAAAAAAAGAGTCCCACAAGAAAAAAACACGCTCCGGCATGGAAGATTTCCCGGCAGAATTTGATGAGGTGAAAGCCTATGAGATAAAGCAAAAACTGCGGCCACCCAAGAGCAAGGTTGAAAAGAAAAAGCCCGAAAAAATGTCCGCTAAGACCAAAAGGGTCAAAAAAGCAAAGGCTCCGCAGCATCTGTCCCACCGCAGAAAGCAGCCGCAGGAGCAGAAGCCGGCGTGCCTGAATCCGGTGGCAGATTATCTGCCCATTGAAAAAATTGACAACGGCATTATCTATACCAAAGACCACCGTTTTGTAAAGGTGGTAGAAATCGTACCCATAAACTTTCTGCTTCGCAGCGCACGGGAGCAGCGGAGTATTATCTACTCCTTTATTTCTTACTTGAAAATCAGCCCGGTCAAGCTGCAGTTTAAGGTGCTGACCCGCCGCGCAGACATCGGCCGTCATTTGGACACGGTGCGCTGTGAGATGGCGGCGGAAACCAATGAACAGTGCCGGCTGATGCAAGAGGATTACTTGCAGTTTGTGCAGCAGATTGGCTCCCGTGAAGCGGTGACACGCCGTTTCTTTTTGATTTTTGAGTATGAGCCCTGGAGCAACTCCCGCCGCGCAGATGAAGAAAACGAGGCGATTGCCTCCTTGCAGGGGGCTGTCCATACGGCTGCCAATTACCTGCGCCAGTGCGGCAACGACGTAATTATGCCGGAAAATGAAAATGAGTTTACCGTGGATGCGCTGTATAACCTGCTGTGCAGAAATGAAAGCGCCGTCAAGCCGCTGTCGGAACGGGTGCGGGAGGTTGTCAGCCAATATAAGTCCAGCGGCCGGGAAAGTGAAATTGACCATATCCCCGCTTCTGAATTTTTTGCACCCAAAGCCATTGATTATAACCACTCCCGCTATATCTGCATCGACGGTATGTACTATGCTTATCTGCTCGTTCCGTCCGACGGCTACAAAACCCAGGTTCCTGCCGGCTGGCTCAGTTTAATTGTCAATGCCGGGGATGGGATTGATGTAGATGTCTTCCTGACCCGCCAGCCCAAAGAACGCATCATTCAAAAGGTCGGTCAGCAGCTGCGTATCAACCGCTCCAAGATCAAGGATGCCAGCGATACCAACACGGACTTTGACGACATCGACGGCGCAATAAAAAGCGGCTATTTTTTGAAAGAAGGTCTTGCCAACAACGAGGATTTTTACTACCTGAACCTGCTGCTTACCATTACCGCTCCCACCGAGGATGATCTGGAATGGAAAGTGAGTGAAATGAAAAAGCTCCTGCTTTCCCAGGATATGAACGTCTGCAACTGCCATTTCCGCGGCGAGCAGGCGTTTTTATCTTCTCTGCCTTTGGTTGCGCCTGAAAAGAAATTATATGAGCGCAGCAAACGAAATCTTCTGACCGGCGGGGCGGCCAGCTGCTATCCCTTTACGAGCTATGAGATGTGCGATGATAACGGGATTTTGCTGGGCGTCAACAAGTACAACAGTTCTCTGATTATCGTGGATATCTTCAATTCCGCAGTATACAAGAACGCAAATATGTCGATTTTGGGCACCAGCGGAGCCGGCAAAACTTTTACAATGCAGCTTATGGCGCTACGAATGAGGCGCAAGGGTATTCCTGTTTTCATTGTCGCGCCCTTAAAAGGCCATGAGTTTCACCGGGCCTGCGCAAATGTAGGCGGTGAATTTATCCAGATTTCTCCCGCCAGTCCCCATTGTATCAACGTGATGGAGATTCGCCGGGTGGATCACACGGTAAGCGAGCTTCTGGACGGCCCGGGTATCCAGTTATCCGAGCTGGCCGCAAAAATTCAAAGGCTGCATATCTTTTTCAGCCTGCTGATCCCCGACATGAACCACGAGGAGCGCCAGCTTTTGGATGAGGCATTGATCCGCACCTACAACAGCAAGGGCATCACCCACGATAACGCCTCTCTGGAAGACCCCGATCATCCCGGCCAGTACCGGGAGATGCCGGTTCTGGGCGACCTTTACGAAGTTCTGAAGGAGTCGCCGGACACCCTGCGCATGGCTCATATCTTAAACCGCCTTGTCAACGGCTCCGCCCGCACCTTCAGTCAACAGACCAATGTACGCTTGGACAACAAATACACTGTCCTGGACATTTCCTCCCTCAGCGGCGATCTGCTTACCGTGGGAATGTTCACGGTTCTTGACTTTGTTTGGGACCGCGCCAAAGAAGACCGCACCGAGGAAAAAACCATCTTCATCGATGAATGCTGGCAGCTTTTATCAGGCGCCAGTGCAACAGGGGCCCGGTTGGCCGGGGATTTTTTGTTAGAGATTGCAAAAACCATACGCGGTTACGGTGGCGCCGGTGTATTTGCGAGCCAGGATTTGAATGACTTCTTCAATCTGGACGAGGGCCGGTTCGGCAAGGGCATTATCAACAACTCCAAGACCAAGATCATTCTCAACCTGGAGGATGACGAAGCTATGCGGGTACAGGACACGCTGCACCTGTCTGATGCTGAAATCATGGAAATCATCCATTTTGAGCGGGGCAACGGTCTAATCAGTACAAACAACAACAATATCATGGTGGAATTCAAGGCAAGCCCGTTGGAAAAAGATCTGATTACCACGGATCGGCGCGAGCTGCAAAACATTGTAAACCGCCTGCGCCAGCAGAATGAACAGTCCGATGCCGGATAATACAGATTGCATCTGGATTACGTCAAATCTGCGTCTTTGTCACCGTCAACGCATCAATTACGTCATGATTACGCCTATGGCCGGAAGGAGGTGGGTTCAGCATGAAGACCAGGGCCGATATTTACGGGCGGGAAGCCGTAGAACTGCTCCGCCTTATTTCGCTTTACCCCGGGCTGACGCAGCGCCAGCTTGAGGGTTTTTTCCCCGGCAAAGAAAGCGCCGTAGTTGCTAACCTGCTCGTCCATCTAAAGCGGCAGGGCCGGGTACAATCAAGCGGCAATGGCGCGTGGTCCCCCTACGGCAAAGCGCCCCAGTCAGACTACGGCCTGATGCAGTCGGTCTGGGTGCTTCTGGATGTGATAGACCGGGTGGAATACCATTCCCCCGGCGATTTCCCCGCTAAAATTATTTTCTTTTCTAATGGGGAAGTTTATGAAGTTGTCTATGCGGCAGTCGGTCAGGAAGCCCTTATCAGCCATGCGCTGAAACAGGATACCCGGCAAGAGAGCCGCCGTATTGTCCTGGTGGAAGAACCGGGGCAGATCCCCAAACTGGATTTCCCAGGCATCGCCGGATTCTGTACCGTGTCCTCCTCCGGACAGGTTCTTTATTATCAACGTGCAAATGGAGGAACATGATTGGAACGAAAAATTATTTCAAAACGGATCGGGAGCATACTGGACGACATCGCCCGTCTGAACAACGCTTTATACGCAATGGACACCACAGACATCCAGCGCTATCCCGATAACTATGAGGTTTTATCTATGGACGCCGCTCTGCGGGCCGAATCCGTGGCCTGCCGTCTGCGGCATCTGATCTATGCCAGCACCGGCATAAAAAAATCGGAATACCTGGCCTCTGCCCAGGCAGCACATGGCATTGAAATTTCCTGCGAAGATGGGATTTTTGAAGTATCGCTCCCCAGTCTGCTGCCCAAACGAAGGCAGCGGCAAAACACGGAATTTTTACTGGACCCCGTTTACTTTGCAATGGAGCAGTATGCCAAATCGAATATACTGCCCCGGTTCCGGGAATGTGTTGTCTGCTTTACCCAGGTCTACGATCAGGCGCTTCCCACAAGAAGGGTGCGCGACTATGACAATTTGGAGGAAAAGCAGCTTTTAGATGTTCTCTCCACCTTTGTCATGGCAGACGACTGCGGCCTGCTTTGTGATGCCTATAATACGGCCATCCTTGGGGAAAAGGATGGTACGCAGATCTCCATTATGGAAAAAGGCCGCTTTCCGCGCTGGATTGCAGAACAGGGAAAGCGCATGAAATCCATCTCGGATTTTTGATATTTTTAGGCGCTTTTTCTCCCGACCCTGCCGTACACCGCTGAAAGCCCCAGATTTCCCGGGGTTTTAAGTGGCTGCGGCCACCTGTTTTTACCGAAGTCGTTTTCCGTCTCGGTAAAAACCGCTCACGAAAGGAGGACGAAAGATTGGGAAATACAGCCGTACTTTTCCACGGCCCGACACACTGCCGTTCCACCTTCTTGCCCTGACCGCCATCTCCGGTGAATTTCCGGCAGACCAGTTAAAGCGGCTCTATGGCAGTGATTACTACAAGGAGTCCGTCATTACCTCGCTAAAAAAGGACGGTCTGCTGCGCACCTACTACCGAGACAAACTCCGGGGCTACCGGCTGGGGGCAAAGGCAAAAGCCCTGCTCCTGTCGGCATACCCCGGCCAGTTTGCGTTTTACCTCACCGGAGATACGGATACCAACCGCTTGAAAAGCGAAGTGAACCGCCGTTTGCGTCTGCACCGCATCGCACAAGCCTATATGACGATGGAAAATGCAGGCGCCGCCATCTTCCGTGAAAAGAAACCGGACATTTTTGCCCCCGGAGGCTCGCCGGTCAGCGCAATCGAAGCGCCGGCATTTTATAATTCCCGTGAGATCAAGGAAATGGGCATCGACTTTACCAAAATCCGCAGTTCCCGTTCCGTAGGCGTGCTGCTGGCTCCATCCGGTATATTCGTTACCTACAACTGCGGAGCAAGTCTGATGAAATGGAAATACAAATCCGAGCTGCGCATGAAAACCCTGATGTGGACCGTTCTGTGCCAGCAGCGCTTGGCAGCGCAATTCCGTCCTGAAGATGTTTTCGGCCTTGTGCTTGGAGATGGGATGGAACCGGCATACCAGATGCTTACCAGCAACGGCGGCAAAAAACATGACTGCTTTATGCTGGACGGCTGTTACGATCACTTTTTCTATGCGAGTAATGACCGTCAGGGTGAAACCCTCCTGCGTCTGCTATCCAGCGCCGAAAAAAAAGCGGAGCTGGATCGCATCCTTTCTCTGGATTTGGAGGAGCGCCGGGCTAACTGGCGCATCGAAAACGACGCCATCGACCAAAATGGCGAACCAGTTTTGTTTGCCTACGGTTTCGATATGCCCCGCATTGCCCGGTTCAACACGGCGCTGGAGCTGCAGGGCAAAAACGGCACGCTTATCTGCTTTGACTACCAGCGGGAAGTGCTGGAGCGCTATTGCAGCAGCAGGGTACAAATCCAGACCATCAGCTTTGCAAAATTCGAAAGGAGGTTCTTTCCATAGATAGACGAAAATTATTGAAAGTCCTGATTGCCGGGCCGGCTGCTCTCCTTGCGGTCTTATATGCGGGCGGGTATCTGGCTCAATTTATCGGTAATTACGCGGCATGGAAACAAGGCGGCGGCGTTCCTGGGGATGGTTCTTCCCCGGTAATGGCGTCGCCCGACTTTTTTACCTGCATTACCACCGTATTCCAACCGCCCTATGGCCTTTATGGTGTTCTCGTCTGCATTGGCCTGCTGGCGATCCTGCTCATCATGGTCATGCGGATGGGATACGGCGACAGCGGCGAATATGATGAAGACCGCAATTTCACTTATTCAGCAAAAGGCACCTATGGCACGTCCGGATGGATGGGCCGTAAAGAAGCAGCGGAGGTGCTGGATCTGGTATCCGACCTGCGCCGGCATTCCGGAACGATTCTCGGACTTCTGGACAAAAAGGTGGTCTGCGTGCCCCGGGAAACGCGGCTCAACAGCAATTTGGCCATATACGGCGCCAGCGGCTCGATGAAGACCCGGGCGTTTTGTGTCAACCGAATCCTTCAGGCCGCGGCAAAAGAAGGTGGCGAATCGCTGATAATCAGCGATCCAAAATCTGAACTCTACGAAAAAACAAGCGCATATTTGAGGGAACAGGGCTACTGCGTCCGTGTCTTCAATTTGGTGTCGCCGGAAAACAGCGACTCCTGGAACTGCCTTTCGGAAATTGAGGGGCAGGAATTGATGGCCCAGCTTTTTGTGGACGTCATTATCAAAAATACCATAAACGGCAATAAAGGCGACCATTTCTGGGACTCGGCAGAAATGAACCTGCTCAAAGCGTTGGTGCTGTATGTGGACCAGAGCTACGACACGGAACACAAAAATATCGGAGAGGTCTATCGGCTGCTGACGCTGAATTCCGAATCGGAACTAAACAGCCTCTTTGAAGGTCTGGCTCCTACCCATCCTGCCAAAGCCCCGTACAGCCTGTTCAAACAGTCCTCTGAAACCGTGCGCAGCGGCGTTATCATCGGACTGGGCAGCCGGCTGCAGGTGTTTCAGTCCGAACTGATCAAAAAGATCACAGCACGGGACGAAATTGATTTGGAGTTGCCCGGACAGCAGCCCTGCGCCTACTTCCTTGTCACCAGTGATCAGGACAGCACTTTTGACTTTTTGGCTTCTCTTTTCCTGTCCTTTGTTTTTATTAAGCTCGTCCGGTATGCAGACAAGAACTGTGAGGGCGGCAAGCTGCCCGTGCCGGTCCATGTACTGGCGGAAGAACTGACCGCGTGTGGAACCATTCCGGATCTGTCGCGCCGTCTAAGTGTTATCCGCTCTCGAAATATCAGTATGTCCTGTGTGTTTCAAAATTTAGCCGGTCTGCAAAACCGCTACCCGCTCAACTTATGGCAGGAGCTGCTGGGGAATTGTGATATTCAACTATTCTTGGGGTGTACTGACCCTCTCACGGCAGAGTTTGTCTCCTCTCGCACCGGCCTTGCCAGCGTGTCTGTCACCAGCAAGGCCAAGCAGCTCGGCACTTGGCGTGTTTCAAACTATACGCCGGAATACCGGGAAACCAGCGGCGTAGGCAAGCGCCCCGTACTTACCCCTGATGAGGTGCTGCGTCTTCCCATCGATCAGGCACTTGTGATAGTTCGCGGAAGAAAGGTGCTGAAGGTCTCCAAAATGGACTACTCAAAGCATCCGGAGGCTGAAAAATTACGGCCCTGCAAGGCATCGGCCTACATCCCGGAATGGCGTCGGCTGGAAGAAGAGAAGACAGCTTCAAAGGCTGCTGCCACGCCGGCTAAAAAGCCGGGTCCCCGCCGGACCGGCAAACCAGCCGCTCCTGCGGCATCGAAACCTGCTAAAAACGCAGAACAGCCCTCTGCGGCGGCTCCGCCACGAAAAAAGGAGCCGGCGCCCGAGGGCATTATTCCATCGGATAAGGATTCTATCCTATCTTAAATATTTCTTTACCAACAAAAGGAGGACAATTTATATGGCAACCAGAAAAAACGACCTGTTGGAACAGGAACACAAAACCCCGGAGAGCCTGAAAGCTGCGGTCAGCGATATGACGCCGCTGGAGTCCGGTACAGATAGCGAGGCGGAAATTCGTCCTGTGGACGATGCCGGGGAAGGCGGTATGGACTTGAACGAACTGTTGGGCAGCATGAACGATGATATGCCTGGCGACGATTCTCTGGACCCGTCCGAAAATGAACTGCCGGAGGAAGATGATCCAAGAAAACCCACGAACATCCCGGACCATGCGGCCGCGCCCCCAGATGGCGCCGAGGAACCTGCTCTTACAGAGGAAACTCCGGTTAAACCAAAGCGAGCATCCAGAAAGAAAAAAGCAGAGGAAATGCCGCCCTTTAAACCGGAACCTCCGACCGCTGAGGACAGTGTGCCCGGGAGCACAGATTCCTCCTCTGTTTTGGAAATCGATGATCCCATGCCTGCGGACACCCCGGAACCGGACGAATTCACGGCAGATGTACCTGGTGCGTCCCCCTCTCCCGTTATGCCGTCAGCACCGTTCCGCAGCAACGCCCCTGTGCTGACGATTCGCAGCCGTGAAGATGTGACCACCAATGAAGAACGGGACGACATCATCTGGCATGAGATCCGCAATGCCTATCGTACCCGCCGAATCCTTACCGGCAAATTGGGCGGTATTGAACAGCTGGACAACCGAAAAACAATCGCTATTGTTGATTACAAGGGTTTTCGCATTATTATTCCTTTGAAAGAAATGATGATCCAGCTGCCCCGCACCAATAACGAACAGGAATATAACGAGTTGATGCTGCGGCAGAACAAAATTCTCAACAATATGTTGGGAGCAGACATGGATTTCATCGTGAAGGGCATTGACTCCAAAACATTCAGTGTGGTCGCCAGCCGCAAGGAGGCTATGCTCCGCAAACGCCAGTTATTCTATCTGGATACCGACCCCTCCGGCGCCTACCGAATCTATGAAGGGCGTATTGTCCAGGCTCGTGTGATCGCGGTTGCCGAAAAGGTGATCCGCGTGGAGGTCTTCGGCGTGGAAACCTCCATTATGGCACGGGATCTGGCCTGGGATTGGATCGGTGACGCCCATGAGCGTTTTTCCGTGGGCGATGAAGTGCTGGTCCGCGTTCAGAGAGTGCGCCGGGATTCCCTGGAGGATATCGGCATCCGTGTGGACATCAAAAGCATTTCCCAGAATACAAGCCTGGAAAACCTGCAGAAGTGCCGCATCCAAAGTAAATATGTCGGCAAGGTCACCGATGTACATAAGGGTGTTGTTTATATCCGGCTTTCCAACGGCGCCAATGCCATCGCCCATTCGTGCTACGATTACCGCACCCCGGGAAAGAAAGATGAAGTGAGTTTTGCAGTGACACGATTGGACGCAGAACGCGGCGTAGCTGTCGGCATTATCACCCGCATTATCCGGCAAAACCTGTAAGACAAAATGCACAGAGCCGGCAGGAAAGAAAACATTCTGCCGGCTCTGTACTTTTTTACTTTAATGGCACTGTTAAACGTGAGTATTGATGACCCAACAAACTGTTGTTTGATGAAAGTCCTATGAATGATGCGGAGAAAGGAATATGGAGCAAGACGGAAGGACTTAGTAAGTCCAATTTGATGCCATACCTCGGCTTATATGCTTTTCGTATAGGAGCCGTTTGCTATGAGATTACACGAAACCCCATTCATAAATATCTATCATCGGGAATCCAATCTAATCTCATCATATCTGTTCCGCATCATGCACGGGCTGGCGGTTAAATGCAATACTGGTTCTTTCCTCTCTGCTTTGCCTGATACATCTTCTGGTCGGCCTGTTGCAGTACCTCCTTGCTGGAAATGCCGCTTGTTTTGCGAGCGATTCCAATTGAAACCCCAGGAAGTACAACATTGCTGTTTTCACTGTGCTTTTCCAGACTGTTTAAGATGCGCTTGGCCATACTCACCGCGCTTTGATTGTCAGAGATATTTCTGCAGTAAAGCGCAAATTCATCTCCGCCAATTCTGCCTGCCCAGTCTTCACGTCTGATTTCTGATTGCAGTACAGCTCCAACTTCTTTCAACACCTGGTCACCATAAATATGTCCATAGGTGTCATTCACCTGCTTAAAGGAATCCAGATCCAGCAGCATAAAATATCCCTGATCAGTTTCAACCGGCAACTGTGCCGCCCGGTTATAAAATGCCTGATGGTTCAAAAGTCCGGTAAGGAGGTCTGAATCTGCCCGTATTTTCAACTCGCCAACCTGTTCCATAAGTGTTTTTGGATAGTATTCGCCCTCCATTTGCTCTGCATTGGGAAGCGACTGGTGGATGTGAACCAGTTTCCAGTGATCACTGCTTTCCGTATCCCTGCTGTAAACAAGCGTAAATCTTGTATCCATGTTTACAATCATATTTTGATCAGCAGACGAACCTGTCAGGTGGAGTTTTCCGTAGACAAGGCTGCTCAATGGATTCAGCTTCTTTTCCTGGCAAGAGAAGAATTCAATATTAAAACGAATCTGACTGCGTTCCTCACGCTCATGGTCAACTGACTGCATAAACTGCACAAGACTATCGTACTGCTCATGACGGCCTGTTCCAATCACAACAATATCATCTGACATTCGATCAAACAGACTCTCCTCAATCTCCTGCATATCTCCAAGTGAGTATAACCGCCACAATTTTTCTGTATATTCACATAAATCCATAGCCTTTGTCCTCCACCATTTTCTTAAATGTACAGTAAAATCACATTTGTTATTTCATATTATCCAGTTCTTTCAGCTCCTCTCCCAGCTTTGCCCACTGTTTTGCCACAAATTCAAGGGGCAGAACGTCCTGCTCTTTGAATACATAGTTTTTCTGCATCGCCAGATACGCTGTGCGGAGTGCCTCATTGCCGGCAAAACCGCCGAGCATTTGAAATTCCTGAAACTGTTTATCGGCCAAATCGCTTCCGGTCCTTCTGGTTTCTTCCTGCCGCTTATATCCGAGCATTTGGAGGAACAACGGTCGATCTGCCATCATGTCCTGAATCTGTGCAAGACCCATCATCACGCTGACATCGTAAATGTGTTTTGCCACATCAAAGAACATCTCACGCTCATAGTAAAATTCTGCTGCAAATATTTTATCTGCGAAAATCCGTTCCAGCCGGATCGTGTTGATGGAAAACGGCTCCACACGGAACTGCTCCTGGAGGATCTTTCTTTGTTCCGCATTGGCGTAAGTATAAAGGATCGGTTCAATTTCCAACGGCGAAAAGGGCTCGCTGACGGTAAACGATGTTCCTTCCACCTTTACATAACCGAAACGCTGGAGAGGATCTTTTGCATCCACCGTGACCAGCGGTACATAATCGTAGACGGATGTAATGCTGCCCTTCCGGTCATCCTCCAGTTCTTTTCTCGCCGTCCGCGGCAAGGACCGGTATTTCTTTGTCGCCGTTTCAAGGCGTTTTTTGGCCTGGCTGTTGCTGCACCCGTCGATACATACAGTCAGATCGATATCCTCCGAAAAACGGCGGATGCTCTTCTGCGCCTTATACAACGCCGTTCCACCCTTAAAGTAAGCCGGCACCTGCTCCTGTTTTTCGGCAAGTTCCTTTAACAGCAGCGTAACATAATAGTCCTTCTCAATGATGTCTTCCCGGATACCGCTTGTTTCGCGGATATGTCCGATGATGTCCAAAAAAGAGTATTTATCCTCGTGCAGTTTCATAGCGGCCCTCCAGCATAATATCGATTGTTCTGAGCAACGTTTTATGGCTGTAATGCTTCCGTGCCATAAGGATCAGCATATCCGTGTTTAGATTGAGCTCCTGTGCCGTACCTTTGATGATTTCTCCCGGCTTCGCCGTATCCACCGGCGCCTCGTCGATATCTCTTATGGTGTCAAGTATCTGAAGATAACGGTAGTTTGTTCCATCCACAGCTACAGACGGTCTGCGGAGTTCAATTTGAATTCCTTTCGGCACCTTTTTTGTGTAAAGGTTCGTCGCAATATATCTCCGTGCGGGCATCTGGGACACAAGGCCAAGGCGGTTCAGCGCAGACAAGCCGGTCTCATAGCCAATCACGCCATCGGCATCATATAATAGCTGTTTGCAGAACAGTGCCTCTCGGTTTGGTGTGTAGTAGCCAAACGCAGTTGGTATTTTTCTGCAATAGATACCCTTTGCCACTCTGAGCACATGGCCGCTCTTTTCCAGCCTCGCCATATTTACATTGACCGCCTTCTTAACGGCTGCTGCATCCTGTCCCGTCCGGCGGGCGGCATACTTCGCAATCTGTTCCGTCAAAATCGGCTGCTCCGGCTCCTGTTCATTGATATATTGAAGCAGGAGGTCTCGATAACCTACCTTTTCCATAAAGCGTTCCTCCTTTCTGTATGTTATTATCATTCCGTTTTTCATTCTGTTTTATACAATTATAATAACACTTTTTCCTGCCATCGTCAACCACATAAGGAATCTCCGGCATCAGGGTTGAAAATGGCATGACATTTGCACAACATTGGCACGGTTTTGCTCTTTCGGCGTAAATCCATATCTGCTATACTATCTACAGTTAAAACTTTGCAAATCAGCCGCTTCGATTTTTCGGGGCGGCTGATTTGTTGTAAAGGCGGTGAATGTATTTGCTTCAAAAACTAAAAAAGGCTCTTGGCAATGACCGGGCCGAGGCCAACTACTTCAGCACGGTAGTCTTCATCTTCATAGCGGTCCTGCTGCTGGCGTTTATCATCGATCTGTTCTCCATTATTTCTACAAAACAGGAGCTTGACCACGCGGCGGATCAAATGGTCAAACAGATACAGCTGTCGGGCGGCATCAACGGAGAAACGGAGGAATTGTTTTCCTTCCTGTGCTCCCAGATCGAGGGGGCAGACAATATCAGTTACTCCATCGACGCCACCTACAAAACGCCCCGGCCCTCCGGTATGAGCCGGGCGATCCAGCTGGGCAGCCCATTTTACATTACCATCGAGGGCAGCGCCAAGCTGGGCGGCTTCTGGAATTTTGATCTTGTCAGGATCACAGTGGTATCCCGCGGCGCAGGCGTCAGTGAACATTATTGGAAGTGAGGTGGCCTATGAACCGTATTCTTCTGCGGCTGAAACGGCCGCTTCGCAACGAGCGGGGCGAAATCACCTTCTTCGCCTGCTTCTTTGTTGTGGGCGTTGTCATGCTGATTTCCTTCCTGCTGCTGTACGCTTCCATCCGGATCAACTGCATCAACATCCGCAACGGAGCCAAGATGGAACTGAATAACCTGAGCGCCCTGATTTATGCCGATACCTACCGCTCCCAGCGTGAAACCAACTTCAGCGAATACCTGAACACGCTCTATTCCAGCAGTTCCTATACGGCAGCTCTGGAGGATACCGTACAAGACGGCCTGGCAAACAAGATCCCGCTTTCCACCGACGATTACAAGATTTCCAATATTCAACTGGAATTTCATGTGGAGGGTGACCGGGTGGAATATGTCTTTTCCTGCGATGCGGAATTCTACATCCGTATGTTTGGCCGTTCCTACCCTACCATTACCCGGCGAATCGAGCTGACCGGCTACCACAACACGAAATTTTAAAGCCGCTGTTGAAAAATGGTATTTCAAACCGTAAAGTATTTACAAACAAGCAAACAGGAGGTTTTTCCATGAAGAACATTTTTAAGTCAAAAGGCTTTATCGTCACTTCTCTGGTTATCGCTTGCATCGCTATCCTCAGTGTATGCTGGTATGCGAGCCGGGACCGGAGCGAGCCGTTTTTACCGGATGAATCGCCGCCCGCTTCCGGCGTCACGGATGGCTGGTCAGAAAACGGTTCGCAAGCCGGGGGTGACAGCGGCGCAGACGCCTATACCTCTCCCCAGCCCACGGAAGCGGCAGAGGAATATCCCAGGGTGGCAGAAGAATCCGAGGGTGAGGTTGTAATCGACTTCACGGACACGGAAAAAGCAGACCCCACACCACCGCCCGCCCCGGAAGGCAAGACGGTGCAGGAGGACCCCGGTCCCGCCCATGAGGTCAATCCCGCTCCGGAAGTGACTGCACCGGAGACCCAAGCCCCTGCAGGCAATGAACCTGCGGCCGGCTCCACCAATGGAAACGGCGCTGTTTACGATCCGGTCTTTGGCTGGGTGGTTCCCGGAGAAGTGCAGCAGTCCGCCGGCGACAGCGATGGCGACATCAATAAGATGGTCGGCAATATGGGCAACTAAATTCACACAACTAAATAGAATCGGCAGAGGCCGTCACTGTTCGCAGGTGGCGGCTTTTTGCTGCCAAAATTAAAATGAATGGAGCGTGATACGATTTGAAACGACTTTTCGCCGTTTTATGCAGCGTTATATTGCTGCTCGGTCTTTTTCCGGCAACCGCACTTGCCGACGGCAACGGCAACATGGACTCCGGCGGCGGTGAGATGGGCCATGGGACCTCCTCCAACAAGTGGATTCCCGGCGAGGACGGCGTGCGGGTCACTGTGGTGGACGCGGACAGCGGCGCTGCCGTATCCTCACCGCTGGACTTCTCCAATAAAAGCCACAGCAGCAGTGTCCTGCACTTTGGTAAGGTAAACAAGCTGCAATATAAGGGCGGCTCCGGGCTTTCTCTGCAGTCCGGCGTTGCCTACAGCTGCATCAAACCAGCCACTGCCATGCCCACCATTGTCAGCAGCACCGGACGCAGCAACATTGCCGCAATCAAACGCTATTTCTGCAGTGAGTACGCATGTAAAATGGTGGCCCAGTATGCCGGTGTGGATTATGAAGCAATGATTGCCGGCCAGTACAAGCTGCTTGTGGAGCCCATTGCTTACTTTACGCACAATTCCCAGTATTACTGCATGACCGCGACAGAAGCCGGTCTCTATGATCAGCTTTCCGGTGGCGCCCTGCGCAGCACCATGACCTCACTGACACATAAGAATCTGCCGCTTAGTATCTTTTTGGAGTATAGCGACCTGGGCATTTCCGCATGGGGCGGCAGCACCACCGGAAAGCAGAGTAATGCGGATATCATCAGCACCTTGGGCGTAGGTATCGTCTGGTTCACAGATATCCCAGAGGAACCGGAGGGCGGCATTGAAGCCCCGGACGTGGAATATCGGATAAATACGGATGTCATTACCGCCGTCACGCTGACCACCAACACCGATCTGACGCCGGACAATCCTGCTGCGGTGACCTTCAACATCATGGGCACCAGCTATCGTGTGCGGGACATTGTGATTCCGGCTGGAGACTCCCAAGTGGTCTGGGTCAAATGGCATACCCCGTCCACCCCACAGACCACAACCATCACGGTTTCCGTCAGCGGAGCCTATACGGCCAAGGATACGTTTGTGGCAAAGATCGTGGACTTGAATGAGCATATTCCGCCTGATCCGCTGGCTACCGACACCAACCCCAGCTACACCGTGCCGTCCCTGCCGTCCAACTCCCAGAAACTGACCGCCAACTGGGGCGTGTGGAGCTGCTATTGGGTACCGGTCTGGGTATGGTGCGATCACAGCTCCGAGGAAAATCCGAATGCCGGACATTGGGTTGATGAGGGCTACTGGGAGTTCGAGTACACCGGTTATTCCGCCTCTATCAACGGCGCGATGTCGCTGCTGCCGGACGACATTGTTCCCACTGCTTCCGGTAAAACCATGAAAAGCGGCTACGGTGTTAAAACAAATGTTTCTGCCACGCTGTCCACCAATGCGCCTACCAGCCACATCACTTATCCGCAGACCGCCTTTTCGGTATTTCCCGAATTCAACTACCAGACCTATCTGCGTCTGCTGAAGCGGACTTCCGGCGGGCGCAGCGCCAAGTTTACTTTCCGGGAAAATGAATTTTCCACTTACAACCGGACTGTGCACTTTACCCCGCTTTGGTTCCCGGACGCAACAAATTATACGATTTACACCCAAGTCTGGGATACCTGGACGCCGGACGGAATGCTGTCCGTGAACCTGAATGACTATGTTTCCATCCAAGGGAGTCTCTATGATGACTGGGTGCGCCCATATAGCTTCACATATATGCGTGAAGCGTGGGATAGATAAA
>ERZ857801.1465-NODE-1465-length-24788-cov-27.869810_pt1 | contig 24788 bp, 25 predicted proteins | sample MGYA00519762_ERZ857801 | MGnify/ENA primary metagenome ERZ857801 (study PRJEB31778, sample SAMEA3449368) | human gut metagenome | biome: human gut; feature: human-associated habitat; material: faeces | place: United Kingdom | collected 2010/2012 ...
AGCCGGAACGCCCGTGACAATACGGTTTTGATTTATCTTTGATTATAGGGAACTCGCTGGTATCCGCCTGTTTTTCACGAATTTCCCAGAAAACATATACTGTCTTGTTGTTTATGCGATATAAATATTTTTGGACTTGTTCCACGGAAAAACCGTCGCTTTTCATTTTCGGACTTTGATTCTTTACGAGGCTATTCGGACTGTCTTTCAAGAAGATTTACAGAGTTTGGCATCGGCATCAGGTGATATTCGGTGTTCCAAGCGGAGAAGCGGAATCTAGGACTAAATATTATTTTCTTCCTTCAACAATATAGCCCACGGGTTGTATCTATGTACCTATTATTCATCATAAAACAGACTATATATGGCTACCATTAAATTAAAATTCCGTCCATCGACGGTACGGGGTAAGGCCGGCACGCTCTGTTATCAGCTTTGCCACCGTCAGGAGAACAGGCAGATTACCACCGACATGAGGATATTTCCCGAGTGGTGGAATGAGACGAAACGTGAGCTTGTCGCTGTCCCCGGCAATGAGAGGGTCCTGACCGCCTACCGGAAACGGGCGGAAAAGGAGATGCGTGACATCCGTGAGATTATCCGCGAGCTGGACTGTAGCGGAGAAACATACACCTTGTTGGAAATACTCAACCGCTATCGCTCCCTGCCTTCCGAGCCCGGTTTCCTATACTACATGAAAAAAGAGATGGAAGCGCTTTGGGAGAACGGCCAATACGGTACCTCGCGTAATTACCGGCGTGCACTGAACAGCTTTTCCGCTTTCCTGGATGGTGATGACGTTCCTTTCTCATTGTTGGATTCCGCCCTGGCGTGTCGGTATGAGGCATGGCTGTGGCAACAAAAGGTAGCGAGGAACAGCAGCTCGTTCTATATGCGGATTCTGCGTGCCGTCTATAACAAGGCCGTAAGGCAAGGTCTTGCGTTGCAGACTTTCCCGTTTCGTGAGGTTTATACAGGAGTGGCTCGTACACCGAAACGCGCCGTGGATGAGGAAACCATCCTGAAGCTCCAAAGGATTGACCTCTCGGACTCACCGGCCCTGGCACTTTCCAGGGACATGTTCGTGTTCAGCTATTGTGCCCGTGGAATGGCGTTTGTGGACATGGCATATCTGAAAAAGGAGAATGTGGACAGCGGGCGAATCACCTATTGTCGTCATAAGACAGGCCAATACCTGACACTCCATATCGAACCGTGTATGGCGGCGATACTGGAACGATATGGGCGGGTTTATCCGGAAAGTCCATATCTTTTCCCCGTCCTTACAGATGAACAGCCGGATCAGGCTTACCGGCAATATCGGACCGGATTGAACTACCATAACCGAAAGTTGAAACGGTTGGGCAAATTGCTTGGCGAACCATTACCTTTGTCCTCATATACGCCTCGCCACAGCTGGGCTACCGCCGCACGCAACCACAACGTACCGATTGCCGTCATCAGTGCGGGGATGGGACACAGCAGCGAAAGGACTACGCTTATTTACTTGGATTCTTTGGACAATGCCGTGATAGATAATGCGAACGAGAAGATTTTGAAGGGTTTGAACGATACCATTTCTATGTAAGAGAGGGTAAAAACACACTGCAAAGGTAATGATTCTCAGTAAAACTGAAAAGTAAAATAAACGTTTTTATTTCCTTATTTTACCCCCCCCATTTATAAATGACTGATTATCAATTATTTGCATTACTAATTTAATATAAATCAAAATAGTACCGTAATAAGAATATAAAATAAAAGGAGAACGTTGCATTATCCTTTCGAGCGTATTTTCGAGTCTAAAACCGAGCAAACCGAGCAAAAATGTACTTTTATAGCAATGTATATGCCTAATTATCAGCAAAAACAACATGTGTACCCTCTCTTACATAGAAACGGTACGAATACGGGGTTACGGTATCCGCTCACTGTAGTCAGGAGCGGCCCGCATTCCGGAAGTCCTATGAAGGAAAAAACCGGATTAACCTTGATTGCTGTATCTTCCTTATTTGAAAAAGCAGAAGGTGCAGGAATGGAAATTATATCCTTTTTATCAACCCGGTAACATTACTTTTCGTTGAACATAGAAACACACACACACGAACATTGGTTCGCCCTAAAAGTATTTTATAACAAAGTTTTCGAGATTGAGGATATATTGAAAAAAGACAAGATCGAGACTTACATTCCTTGTGAGGAAACCTTGATGGAACGTAACGGCATAAAGAAGAAACTCCGTCGTCCGGTCATTAATTCGCTTATGTTCTTCCGTTCAACCGTTTGTCGTGCTTTGGAAGTACAGCGACAATTCACCAATAAGGTAATCCTATATACAAGACAGAAGGGATTGAAAAGACTTCCCCTTGCCATTCCTGATCGGGAAATGAACATTTTCATGCTGGTCACCTCGTCCGGCGAGCAGGGAATGGAATATTTCGGGGAGGACAATTCCAAGTTTCAACAGGGAGAACGTGTACGGGTCATTGACGGAAAGTTCAAGGGAGCGGAAGGGGTTATCTGCCGGATTAGGAAGAATCGCCGTTTGGTGGTCACCGTCCAAGGCGTATGCGCCGTGGCTACTTCCTATATTCCACAAGCCTTTCTACAACGGATAGGGCAAGATTAAGAAAATCATCAAAAGAATCATATAGTGGACATTCTTCATTTTATCGAATTTGCCTTTATAGTCATAGTCGGCTGGACATTGAGTGCGATGGTCCTGCCTCGCATTTCGTTGGTCTCTTTCCGACGTCGCCTGTTCGACTCAGTGGACGAACGTAAGTTGCATACTGCCCATATACCAAGGTTAGGCGGTATCGCCTTTTTCCCTTGTATCACAGTTACGGTTTCGCTTGCCATTATCGGTTACAACCTTTGGCAGGGCTATAACATACTCGACATGGACTTGACGAACCGTCTGCTTTCCATGCTCTGTTGTCTGTTCATACTTTATCTTATAGGTATGATGGATGACCTTATCGGTGTACGTTACCGTTCCAAATTTGTAGTGCAAATACTTTGTGGCATACTGTTGGTGATTTCCGGGTTATGCTTCGACAACCTATACGGGTTGTTCGGTATTTATGTCATACCTTATTACATAGGAGTGCCGTTCACAGTATTCGTCATCGTCTATATCCTGAACGCCATCAATTTGATAGACGGCATTGACGGACTTGCCTCTGGGTTGAGTATTATCTCATTCCTCGCTTTCAGCTGCATGTTCATCCATTTGCAATGGTGGATGTATGCCTTTATCAGTCTAGCTGCTTTCAGTGTGTTATTGCCGTTCTTTTATTATAACGTATACGGTAAGATATATCGGGGACGCAAGATCTTTATGGGTGATACCGGTTCGCTCACTATCGGGATGCTGCTGGCAGTGATGGTCATCCGTCTGAGTATGTCCGATCCAGTGAAAGAGAGTGCCTTTCCCGGTAGCATTGTGATAGCTTTTTCTTTTTTGATTGTACCAATGTTTGATGTGATACGTGTGGTTATTCACCGGTTGCGTAACGGTAAAAATCCATTTCTTCCAGACCGGAATCATATCCACCATAAATTTATAGCCTTAGGAATGTCCCAACGTAAAGCTATGGTAAGCATTATTATTATGGCAGCTTTTTTTGCATTGGGAAATTGTTTTTTGATTCATTGCCTTTCCGTAACAAACTTGTTTCTGTTGGATGTGGCTGTTTGGACGGTGATTCATTGCTACATAACTATGAAAATCAAACGAAAACATAAAGTAGAATAATTAACTGTACAGAAAAAAAATCAGATATGAAATTTCATTTAATTAAATTATGTTTCTTGTGTGTCTTATTGGTGTCCTGCAATACCTCCAAAGAAATTGTCTATTTTCAAGATATCGTAGTTAATCAACCCGAGGCGATTATCGGGGCACGGGATATTACCGTACAACCCAAAGACCAGATTTCCATTATGGTGTCCAGTAAGGATCCGCAATTGGCGGCTCTGTTTAATTTGACACGGGTGCAATACCGTGCCGGATCTTCTGATTTACGTTCTGGCAACATCAATGGAGAAATATCAGGTTACACATTGGATGATAAGGGGAACATTGATTTTCCTGTTGTCGGAACATTGCATATTGCCGGTATGACCAAGAGCCAGATTGCCACCCTGGTAAAAAAAAGGCTGATGGAAGAGAATCTGGTAAACGATCCGGTAGTTACAGTTGAGTTTATGAACCTTTATTTCTCCGTGTTGGGCGAGGTGAAAACTCCAGGTAAATATGCCATTACAAAAGATCAGATTACCCTTTTGGAAGCCATCAGTATGGCGGGTGACCTAAGCATCTACGGAAAGCGAGATGCGATATTTGTCATCCGTGAAGAAAACGGCGAGCGTGTAACCCATTGGGTGGATATCCGCTCGAAAGATCTGTTTAATTCACCGGTGTATTATCTGAAACAGAATGATGTGGTGTATGTACAGCCCAACAAGGTACGTGCCGGACAAAGCACCATTAATGAGAACAGTGTAAAATCGGTATCGTTGTGGATCAGTATCGGTTCGCTCCTATCCTCGCTGGGTGTTTTGCTGTTCAAGTAATGTATTGAATTTTATTTTATAAGATATTAAAGAGAGCCAAAATGATAAAGAATAGAACGAACACAGGCAAACCTACCGATGATTTTATACGGATACAAGATTTATGGGGTATGTTTATCCCGAAATGGTATTGGTTTGCCACTTCCTTGTTCGTTGCGTTGGCAACGGCATCATTATATTTGTTGAGTACTCCTAATGTCTATACCCGGACGGCTGCCATTTTAATTAAGGATGACTCCAAGAACAATTCTCCGGCAAGTGCAATGAATGAGTTTGCAGATATGGGTATTTTTAAATCAAACACCAATATCAACAACGAACTGCTCACCTTGAAATCCCCTACGCTGATGACAGAGGTGGTGAAGCGTTTGGGGCTAAATGAGATATATACTATTCGTAGGGGCTTAAAAAGAATAGAATTATATAAATCAAGCCCGATATTGGTGACTTATCTTTTTGATAATAAAAAAAGTGTAAGTTTTGATATAGAAGTTGGTGCACAAAACAAGTTTTATCTTTCAAACTTTATCGTTGCTGGAGAAGAAACTGGGGAACGGTTTGAAGGAATTATAGGAGATTCCATTCAAACATCAGCAGGAACATTGGCCATCAGCTTAACTTCTCAATATGAGAATTTTTTTACAGGCAGCACTATTCAATATAGTAAAGAACCGGCTGATATGGTGGCAGACAGCTATACGCAAAAATTGTGGGCTGAATTAGGCAATGAAGATGCCACCATTATTAATTTGAGCATTGATGATGCTTCTGTGCAAAAGGCAGAAGATATTTTGAATACACTGATTGAGGTTTATAACGAGAAATGGATCCAGGACAAGAACCAGATAGCAGTAAGTACCTCACGGTTTATCGGTGAACGTTTGGGCGTGATTGAAAACGAATTGGGTCATGTGGATGAGAATATCTCCAACTACAAGAGTGAACATCTGTTGCCGGACGTACAAGCCGCTTCCAGTCTGTATATGAGCCAGTCTGCTGAGAATAAAAAAGAAATTCAGACACTCACCAACCAGCTTGCGACGGCTCAATTTATTCGCCGCGAATTGGGGGGGAAAGAGATGAACCAGCCTTTGCCAACCAACTCCGGTATAGCCAACGTAAATATCGAAAGTCAAATCGGAGAATACAACAAGATGGTGTTGGATCGCAACCGGCTGATAGCCAACAGTAGCGAGAAAAACCCGTTGGTGAAAGATTTAGGGAACTCAATGCAGAGTATGAAACGTACGATTCTTCAATCGGTTGATAATCTGATCGTATCGTTAAATACTCAGATACGCAGTATTCGCCAACAGGAAGCAACAACAACTCAACAGTTGGCTTCTAATCCGAGTCAGGCCAAATACTTGTTATCGGTAGAACGTCAACAAAAAGTAAAGGAAGAGTTATACCTATATTTGCTCCAGAAGCGTGAAGAGAATGAACTGTCACAAGCGTTTACCGCTTATAATACGCGAATGATTACAGCTCCACGTGGCAGTGCTTTACCAACGGCACCAAATAAGAAAAACATTTTATTGGTGGCTCTTGCTCTCGGGCTTTTAGTACCGGCAGTTATTATCTTTATGCAAGAAAACATGAACACCAAGGTTCGGGGTAAGAAAGATTTGGAGAATTTGAGTGTGCCCTATTTGGGTGAAATACCGTTATATTTCCGAAACAAAAAAAAGAAGAATAAATTTTCGGAATATGCAATTGTGGTGGAAGAGGGTAACCGGAATATTATCAACGAAGCTTTTCGTGTGCTTCGCTCCAACGTGGACTTTATGAAAAGCAAGAATACCGAGCAGAAAGTATTTATAGAAACCTCTTTTAATCCGGGTAGTGGAAAAAGTTTTCTGTCCATGAACATCGCCATGAGTTTTGCCATTAAGGGAAAAAAAGTATTGGTGATAGACGGGGACTTGCGACATGGAACGGTTTCGGCTTATGTAGGGTCGCCTAAGAAAGGTTTAAGTGACTACTTGGGAAACAAGGAAGTCGTTTGGAACGAGTTGCTTGTGATAGACAAAAAGTATCCTAATCTGCATATAATTCCAGTAGGAACCATTCCTCCTAATCCGACGGAATTGTTGGAGGATGGAAGTCTGGCAACCTTGATGCAAGACTTACGCGATGAGTATGACTATATCTTTATTGATTGCGCGCCGATTGATATTGTGGCAGATACACAAATAATCGAGCAATATGCCGACCGGACACTCTTTGTGGTACGGGCGGGATTATTGGACCGCTCACTGTTACCTGAATTGGAAAGTATTTATCAAGAAAAGCGGTTCAAAAACCTTTCGGTGATATTGAATGGTACGGAAAGTACAGGTGGACGCTATGGTTACCGCTATGGTTACCACAATGGGTATGACTCTTATTACGGCAACACAAAATAGAGGGGTATTCCAAAATAAACAAGGAAACTGTTTGCTATTATTCCCAACAGTCAACAGAAATGTGTTTTTTCCGACAGAAAAAAGTATTAGCGGAAAGCGGTTTTTTCCGTGGTTTCACTGATTGCCACAGCCATCTTCTTCCCGGGGTAGATGATGGGGTGAAAACGTTGGAAGAGTCGTTGGCGATATTGGAAGAAATGGAACGTTTAGGCGTTCGTAAGGTTTGGCTTACCCCCCATATAATGGAAGACATACCCAATGAAACAGTGGATCTGCAACAGAAGTTCCAAGAATTAAAGCAAATGTATCATGGAAAGATCGAATTGGCTTTGGCAGCGGAATATATGATGGATAACCTTTTTGAGGAACGGTTGGAAAAGGATGACTTGTTACCCTTTGAGGAAGGAAAACATTATCTGTTAGTGGAAACCTCTTATTTCAATCCACCAATGGGATTACTGTCTATTTTGCAACGCATCCAAAAGAAAGGTTATCATCCTTTGTTGGCCCATCCGGAACGATATGAGTATATGCAAATGATGGATTATAAAACGTTAAAAAAGAACCAAATTTCTTTTCAATTAAATATACCGTCATTAGTCGGAATGTATGGTAAGCACATAGAGAAGAAAGCGAAGATATTATTAAAAGCAGGAATGTATGATTTAGGAGGAAATGATGTTCACTCCCTTATTTTTTATGTGACAACTTGTAAGCAAAAAATAGACAATCTGTCTTTCTTGAAAAATGTGTGTAAAATATAGCGTATTTACATTCGGGAAGACTTTGCCCTAATATGTGTTTTTTTATGTAAATGAATGATTTAATATTTAATACAAAGATAAATGAAAGCATGTTTCATGGGCTTGGGTTACATCGGACTACCTACAGCCATTATTGCCGCAAAGCACGGCATTCAAATAACAGGAGTTGACATTAATCCTCATGTAGTGAAAATGACCAATGCGGGACATTTGCACATCATTGAACCCGGCATGGAGGAAATGTTACAGGAAGTAGTGAAAGCTGGCATGTTGAAGGCTTCGGTTACACCGGAAGTCAGCGATGCATACTTCATGGTGGTCCCAACCCCGTTCAAGGGAAACCACGAGCCGGATGTGAGTTACGTGGAAGCGGCTACACGTGCCGTATTGCCGTTACTGAAAGAAGGGGATCTTTATGTAATAGAATCCACTTCACCTGTAGGAACTACAGAGGCTATGGCACGCATCATTTTTGGTGAACGTCCGGAATTGGAAAGTAAGATTTTCATAGCCTATTGCCCGGAGCGTGTATTGCCAGGTAATGTGATCTATGAATTGGTACACAACGATCGGGTCATCGGTGGTTTGAATCCTGAATCTACCGAAAAGGCAATAGCATTCTATTCGCAATTTGTGCAGGGCACACTTCACAAGACTAACTGCCGTACAGCGGAAATGTGTAAGCTGACGGAGAACTCCAGTCGCGATGTACAGATAGCTTTTGCCAATGAACTTTCGCTTATCTGCGACAAGGTTGGTATCAATGTTTGGGAACTTATTAACCTTGCCAACAAGCATCCGCGTGTAAATATCCTGCAACCCGGTTGCGGTGTAGGAGGTCATTGTATTGCGGTAGATCCATACTTTATCACTGCTGATTTCCCGGCAGAAAGCAAGTTAATCAGCGATGCACGTGATATTAACAACTACAAGAGTTTCTGGTGTGCTGAAAAGGTGAAGAACGCCATGTTGAAGTTTGAGTTGAAGAATCATCGTAAACCAGTTATAGCCATGATGGGATTGGCATTCAAACCAAATATTGACGATTTGCGTGAAAGTCCGGCGAAGTATATTACCACGAAAGTGATGCAGAGCTGCAACAATGCCGACATTTTGGTCGTAGAACCGAATGTAAAAGAGCACAACGTGTTTAAGCTGACTAACTACTGCGAAGCCTACGACAAGGCAGACATCGTGGTGTTCCTTACGGCTCACAACGAGTTTAAAGAGCTATCTTGGAGGAAGGATAAAATGATATTGGACTTTTGTGGAATATTCAAGAAATAATGGATATTTCTAAATAAGTGCAAATACAATTATCACCGAAACTAATGAAAATTGCACATAAAATAGTTCAAGTACCGGAAATGAAATTTTTATTAAGACCTTTTATACACAATGTAAAAAGGAATAATCAAAATATACATGAGATTTTCCAGGAAAAATCTCATGTATATTTTCGGAGTTTGATAAGATTTTGCCACAAAACAATATCTTTTGCAGCGTATTTACCAATATATTATTGGGGGCGGTTCGTAAAAAAATATCAAAAGCGTTTCGATATAATAATCACCAGTGCCTGATACAAGAATTATGCATCCAAATTAAAATATATACTCGAAAAAATAGGAATTTATGTTTATCCGAAGATTTGAAGTGTTAGCTGGAAATAAGACTTGTGAAGAAACATACAGGAAACGTCATATCGACATAGAATATATCTTACATATATGAAGACTATCCATCATGTCTGTGTGATTTTGGTTACGTTGACGGTACGGTATCGCATTTAGAATTGATGAAAAAAATTCGGTTGGGCAAAATTGGAAGAATCGAATTCCCTATCAGTCACGAAATAACACATTTTTTCGAAAACATAGAATCAACGTATTGGCTAATACAAATGAATGGATCTTGCAAGATATGAACTACTATATAACTTCCTATTCAGACTTTCACGACGATGACACAAAGCCAAGGATGTTTGAATAGAAAGAGGGTAAGGCGATATTAATGCATAGTGAGTATGAGGAGAAGTGGAATATTATTCCTGTATAAAATTCTTTTAGATAATCCTATTATTAGGTGATTTTAGGTTTCAAGATATGAAAGGGTTGAGTTTTATTAAGTCATCTTCAGGCAGAACTCAAAAGGCACAAAAGAATATTTTGGGGATGTTGCTCATAAAAATTTGCAACATCATTATTAATTTGGCTTATGTTCCATTGTTGATTAATAGTTTGAATCAAGATAGATATGGAATATGGTTGACAATTACTACAATTGTTTCTTGGATTGCATTTTTTGACATTGGGTTAGGTAATGGTCTGAGAAATAAATTGGCGGAATCAATTGCTTGTAAAGATGAAATAAATGCTCGAAAATATGTGAGTACTACTTATGGTGCAATGGGAATCTTATGTTTCTTGTTCTTTATCATAGAGGCCTGCATTGTTCCATTTTGCAATTGGAATAGTCTGCTAAACGCTCATTCGATTCCTAATGGTGAACTTACATTATTAATGTTATGGGTTCTTTCAAGTTTAGCATTTCAAATGCTACTAAAACTTCTAAATTCTGTATTGTACGCTTTACAAAAGCCGGCATTATCCTCATTGATATTGATGCTTAGTCAATTGTTCGCTTTCATTGGAATTTTTATTTATACAAATGTTTGCAATGAAGTTTCTCTTTTGAAATTGGGAATGATTATATCAATGGCTCCAGTCGTTGTATTGATGATTTTTTCATTGATACTGTTTAGAAAAATGATACCCCAATATATGCCAACCCCCTCTTTCTTTGAGCGTTCTAAAATAAAAGAGATTGTTATTCTTGGGAGTAAATTCTTTTGGATTCAATTGACGACTTTATTATTATTTCAGTCAAACAACTTGATAATCGCCCATACTTGTGGAAATACTTCTGTGGCTGAGTATAATATTGCCTACAAATACATTGGTTTGATAGAGATGGCCTTTATGATTATCATGACTCCTTTTTGGTCTGCTGCCACTGATGCTTATGCGAGAAAGGATTATCAATGGATTAAAGGAATATTAAAAAAACTACAATTCATTTCATATATAATGATTGCCGCTGGAGGAGTTTTGATTTTATTATCAGATTTTGTATACAAATGGTGGTTATCATCAACTATCAAACCCGATAAATCATTAATGTTTCTTCTATTATTGTATTTCTGCATCCAATTATCATGGGCTAGATATGGGAGCATAATCAATGGTATTGGGTGTGTAAAGCTCCAATTCTATATTACAATGATAGAGGCTTTTGTGCATATTCCATTGGCTTTATTGCTTGGTACTTATTGGGGTGTAAAAGGAGTAATTATTTCACTTATTATATCAACATTTGCCAATACTATTTGGCCTAAGATACAGATCAAAAATATTTTTTTAGGAAAACGAAGTATATGGGTAAAGTAAATTCTATTACAAAGCTAGAAATAGCGATATTTGTTTTTCTCACTATGATGATATCAGGAGCATCGTCCATTGCTAGTAATGATTTTATTAGAATTATAGTTGTGGGATTATTAGCTCTTTATAGCTTTATAAATCATAAGAATTTATATAATAATATTCTTTTTTATTTATTAAGTGGATGGATTTTAATAAACCTAATATCCTCATTATATTTTGGTAAAAATATAGATTTTTTTCCTTTTATAGGGAAAATTGTTTTGATCTATCTTGCATATTTATGTTTATCTTGTTGCAAGGATAACTTTTGGGATAAATATGAGCAATTTTTGTATAAACTGGCGTTAATTTCTACAATATTTTATATCTTATCCTTGTTCTTTCCCAGTATGTTTAATAGCCTTACTTCTGTATTCCGTCCTTTTACCGCTGATATTTTTTATCAGAAGGAGTCTCAGAAATACTATTTCTATGCTTTCTTTTTTACATATATGGGTAATGGAAACTTCAGGAATAGTGGTTTTATGTGGGAACCGGGTGCATATGCGATGATTTTAAATATCTTGATTGCATATAATATATGTCGACAAGGTTTTCAATTGAATAGACACATTAAGGTATATACTATAATCCTTTTAACTACATTTTCCACAGCAGGATATTTGGCATTTTTTATCATTTTGCTACTGTTTCTTTTGAAAGGACAAAATATTTATATAAAAGCACTTATTCTTATCTGTACTGCTTTTTCAATAGGTTGGTTGATGAATGCAGACTTCCTTCTTCCAAAAATCGAAGAATTTATATCCTCCGCACAAAAGGGAATAGTACACCATCAAGGTTACAGGAAACTATATGAAGCCAATAGAATCCTTTCTTTCAAATTGTTGACGGATAAATTTTTGATGTTTCCAATAGGTTGGGGTTGCGTCCAAGATACAACTTCATATATGGCTTTGAAACATATTGTTACTGTTAATGGCTTGGGAAACACATTAGTGACATGGGGTATTTTCGCATTCTCTTTTTTTATGTACTCGATTGGTAATTTTTTCTATCAATATAGGCAGTCAATTATTATTGTTACACTTTCATTATTAGTAGTATGTATTAGTTTTTTTAGTAATCCTATAGAAAATAACATACTACTCTATTTGTTAATTTTATCTCCTTATATCGTAGAATTTAATTGATAAAACATGAATATTGGCATTATTTGTAAATACCCTATTCCGTATGGAATGGCAGCCACAACACGTATCTTCTCATATTCTAAGGGCTTATTAGAATGTGGTGATAAAGTTGATGTATGGTCAATTGCACCTAATAATTTTAACGCGAATAATAATAATGAAGGCGTTTTTAATGGTATATCATATTTTTATTCATTCAGAAGCAAACGATTTAGTAATAAGCTATTCCATGCATATGAAATGATTTATTCTCTTTTTATCTTAGGTGTAAAATTACATAAAAGAGATAAAATTAGAAGATATGACGTGTTTATTATAAGCTCAGATAGTCTCATTTGCCTGCTGTATATGAGGGTATTAAATATATTATTTAAGAGAAAACTTATTTTTATTTTTGATGAGTATCCAACACCTATTAGAGGTAAATTAAAGAATAAAATACCATTTTGGAAAGAAGTGATTTATCGTGTTATTTTAAGTAAATATTCAGGATATATTTCCATGACCGAAAATTTATTGAAATATTATAAAAAAATCACAGACAATCCAGGTATTATAATTTCATCCATTACCGATGTCAATCGATTCCATAATATAATAAAAAAGCCTATAAATAAAACTAAGAAATTAATTTATATGGGAAATATGGAATTATCAAAAGATAATGTAGACAATATTTTGTACGCTTTATCTATCTTGCTAAGAGATAATTATGATGTTCATTTGTATCTTTTTGGAAAACCAAATTTAAAAGATAAATCTATATTGGAAAGGATTATTGAGCAAGAGGGATTAGCAAACAACACAAGTTTTAGATTTGCTCAATATAATGATGTTCCAAAGATTCTATCAGAAGCAGACATTTTAGTTTCCTCCCAACCTGTGACTGTTCGTGCAGACGGAGGATTCCCAACTAAATTGGGAGAATATTTAATGTCGGGTACTCCTGTATTATCAACCAATGTTGGAGAAACATCAAAATACTTTAAGGATGGCGAACATATGTATTTTGCAAAACCAGAATCGCCATTGGATTATGCTAACAAGCTCAAATATATCATAGATAATTATGAGAAAGCATTAGCTGTTGCTAAAAAAGGGAAAATGCTAATAGAGCAATCGTATTCTCATATATCTGCTGGAGAAAAGATGCATAAATTTTTAAAATCATTATAAATAGTATGTCAGTATTCAAAGACAAAGTCCTGTTAATTACAGGCGGTACGGGTTCCTTTGGGAATGCTGTGCTACGTCGTTTTCTTGACAGCGACATCAAGGAAATCAGAATTTTCAGTCGTGATGAGAAGAAGCAGGACGATATGCGTCACCGCTTGCAGAATTCTAAGGTGAAGTTCTATATCGGTAATGTCCGCAACAAGACTTCTGTAGATATTGCTATGCGTGGTGTTGACTACGTTTTTGCCGCCGCCGCTCTCAAGCAGGTGCCGAGTTGTGAGTTTTTCCCTATGGAGGCTACTCGCACTAATGTTCTCGGTACTGGAAACGTTCTTCTTTCTGCTATCGAGCATGGGGTAAAAAATGTTGTGGTCCTTTCTACTGATAAGGCAGCTTATCCTATCAATGCTATGGGTATCAGCAAAGCACTTATGGAGAAGGTTGCGATTGCTAAGGGTCGTGAACTTGGCGAGGGTGCGGCTACTACCATTTGTTGTACTCGTTATGGTAACGTTATGGCAAGCCGCGGTTCTGTTATCCCTTTGTGGGTTGAGCAGATGATAGAGGGTAATCCTATTACTATCACTGATCCGAATATGACCCGCTTTATGATGACTCTTGATGATGCTGTTGACTTGGTTATATACGCGTTTACCCATGGTCATAATGGTGATCTTTTTGTCCAAAAGGCTCCTGCCGCTACTTTGGAGACTCTTGCTACCGCACTGAAGGAAATATATTCTAAGGTTGATCCGAAATATGGAGATACTGAGGTTCGCGTTATTGGTACTCGCCACGGTGAGAAACTTTATGAGACTCTTGTCACTCGCGAGGAGATGGCTAAGGCTATTGATATGGGCAATTATTACCGTATTCCTTGTGATAACCGTGACTTAAATTATGACAAGTTCTTCTCTGAGGGTGATGAGGTGGTTTCTCGTATTGAGGATTATCATAGCCACAATACTCAGCGCCTTGATGTTGAGGGTATGAAGAAGCAGTTGATGCGTCTGCGCTTTATTCAGGAGGATTTGGGCTTGATTGAGAAGGCAAAGGCGCGCGAAATCCGTTCCGAATAGCCGGTGTGTGAAAACCGGCAATCTACTGCGTTGCCATCGACTTCGCAAAGTATTTTTTTGGGGGGGGAACAATTATTCAAAGTGTTCCCGCTATTGAGAAATCACCAATAGGAAATCTTTTACACACAGGAAGACATTATCTTTCTTTTCCATCATAATTAAATTTTATCTCAATGAAAATATTAGTTACCGGAGCCAAGGGCTTTGTCGGTCGAAATCTTGTTTCGCAACTTTACAATATCCGCGATGGCAAAGCTCGCAATTACGGCATTGACAGTGAGGACTTGGCCGTTTATGAATATGATATTGACAGTGACCCTGCCGACCTTGAGGAATATTGCAAGAATGCAGACTTTGTTTTCAATCTTGCCGGTGTTAACCGCCCGAAGGACAATTCTGAGTTTCTGAAGGGCAATTTCGGCTTTGCGTCGGTGCTTCTTGACACTTTGAAGAAGTATGGAAACACTTGCCCTGTTATGATTTCATCATCTATTCAGGCGGTTCTTGACAATCCTTACGGTGAGTCGAAGCGTGCTGGCGAGCAGTTGATGTTTGAATATTCGGCGGAAACTGGAGCGAAAGTGCTTGTCTACCGCTTCCCGAACGTTTTCGGAAAGTGGTGTCGTCCAAACTATAATAGTGCCATTGCAACTTTCTGCAACAATATAGCGAATGATCTTCCTATTAGCGTCAATGACCCGAGCATTGTTATGAATCTTGTTTATATAGACGACGTTGTTGATGAGATGATAGCGGCACTTAACGGCAACGAGCATTGCAATGAAAACTTCTGTGAAGTTCCAGTCACTCATACCCGCACACTTGGCGAGATTGTTGAGATTATCCGCTCGTTTAAGGATATGCCAGCAAATCTCGGCGTTGCAGATATGGGCGACGGTTTGGCTAAGAAACTCTATTCAACATACCTTACTTATCTGCCGAAGGAGCGTTTTGCGTATCCTTTGAAAATGAACGTCGACGAGCGCGGCAGTTTTACTGAATTTATCAGGACAGCCGATCGTGGTCAGGTTGCGGTGAATATATCCAAACCGGGTATTACCAAAGGTGAGCACTGGCACCATACAAAGGTGGAGAAATTCGTTGTAGTCAGCGGTCACGGCCTTATTCAGATGCGTAAGGTCGATTCAGACGAGGTCGTCAATTTTGAGGTTTCCGGCGATAAAATCGAGGTTGTTGAGACTATCCCGGGATACACTCATAACATTGTAAACCTTTCAGAAACAGAGAATCTTGTAACTCTGATTTGGTGTAACGAGTGCTTTGACCCGAACCGCCCAGATACTTATTTCGATAAAGTAGTAAAATAGCAGGTTATGTTGGTTATCGACAAAGAATTGCTTGACGGGGTAACGGCACAGGCAAAGGCGAGTCCCCGTTTGCGGATGAACTACAATCTGCATGACAGTCTTGAGGCAAAGGCGCAGAGACTGATGAACGCTATGGAACCCGGAACCGATTTGCCGATTCACCGCCATACCCATACTGCAGAAACGTATTTCGTTCTACGCGGTAGAATCAACGTGCTGTTTTACGGTGAAGATGGTCAGTTGGAAGAAAGCCGTGAACTTGACCCCTTGAAAGGATGTTACGGCGTTCAGATTCCTATCGGTCAATGGCATACGATTGAGGTCCTTGAAAGCGGAACGGTAATCTTTGAAGTTAAGGATGGACCGTACACACCACTTACTCCTAAAAATACAATGACAAAATAAAATATTATGGAATTAAAAACTGACTATTCAGATATAAAATTTGCGGAAAACGGCAAGTTGAAACTTTTGATAATTGTAGGAACAAGACCTGAAATTATCCGCCTTGCAGCCGTTATCAGTAAGTGCCGCATCTATTTCGACACAATCCTTGCTCATACAGGCCAGAACTATGACTATAACTTGAACGGCATCTTTTTCAAAGACCTGAAGTTGAAAGAACCAGAAGTGTATATGGATGCCGTTGGCGATGACCTCGGTTCAACAATGGGAAATATCATAAGTGCTTCCTATAAACTCATGTCGCAGGTAAAGCCCGATGCTGTACTTGTTCTTGGCGATACAAACTCATGCCTGTCAGTTATCGGAGCAAAGCGTCTGCACATACCTATCTTCCACATGGAAGCAGGTAATAGATGCAAGGATGAGAACCTTCCGGAAGAGACAAACCGCCGTATCGTCGATATCATCAGTGACGTCAACCTTGCCTATAGCGAGCATGCTCGCCGCTATCTTGCAGAATGCGGATTGCCGAAGGAGAGGACATACGTTACCGGTTCACCAATGGCGGAAGTCCTTCATAATAATCTTGAAGAGATTGAGGCAAGCGACATTCATAACCGTCTCGGCCTTGAAAAGGGCAAATATATCCTTCTTAGCGCCCACCGTGAGGAGAATATCGACTCAGAAAAGAACTTCACTTCATTGTTCCGGGCAATCAATGCGATGGCAGAGAAGTACGATATGCCGGTGCTTTATAGTTGCCACCCAAGAAGCCGCAAACGCCTTGCCGCAAACGGATTCCAATTAGACAAAAGAGTAATTCAGCACGAGCCTCTCGGATTTCATGATTATAACTGTCTCCAGATGAACGCATTTGCCGTTGTCAGCGACAGTGGAACATTGCCAGAGGAGAGTTCATTCTTCACATCAGTAGGCCATTCGTTCCCGGCAATCTGCATCCGCACGAGCACAGAGCGTCCGGAAGCCCTCGACAAGGCATGCTTCATATTGGCAGGCATTGACGAAAAATCATTGCTTCAGGCGGTTGATACAGCCGTAGAGATGAACAAGAATCAAGATAACGGCATTCCAGTGCCAAACTATGTTGATGAGAACGTATCAACAAAGACCGTTAAACTCATCCAAAGTTACACCGGCGTTGTCAATAAAATGATATGGAGAAAATAATTAAGAATTTTACCTAAATCATCAATAAATAATGAAAGTTCTTTATTCTCATCATGGCATGAAAGGAAAAAATGGATGGGGACGAACCTTTTATATGGCACAAGGATTAGCAGATTTAGGACATGATGTGACCTTATTAACAATCAATCCTAAATGTTCATTCTTTAAGATAAATACTATTATCTATCAAGGTGTTAAAATAAAAGTACTACCAGACTTTTTTCCTGCCAAAATGAAATCCTCAGGTTTTGCTATTTGGAGTACTTTATTTGGATTGATATACTCGATGTTCCATAAATTTGAAATATGTATAGCAGATTGTGGACATAGATTTACTTCCTTACCTTGTAAATTAAATAGATTTATTTATCATTCTGTTTATATTTCTGAGTGGTGGGATTTCTTTGGTAAAGGAGGTTATATTAAAAAGAAAAGTAGATTGTTTAGGTTAACATACGGTAGACTGGAATGCTATAATGAACTCAACGATAAAAGAAAAGCTGATGCTATAGTCGTATTATCTACTTTTATGAAAGATAGGGCTGTTGAAAATGGAATTGACTCAGAAAAAATTTTTATTGTTCCTGGTGGGTCTATAGTGAAAGATGTAAAGCCGTTATATCCATCCTATTCATCTGTTGAAAAACGAAAAATAAATATAGCATACATTGGCATTAATAATCACGAAATTGATTTGATAGCTCCGTTTATAGAAGCATTGAAATGTGAAAATGTTAAAAACAGTTACAGGTTGATTCTATATGGGAATACTATCTCAAACGAAAAGTGGAATCAATTAGGATTGTCTGAAATTGCTGAATATAGAGGATGGTTAGATTATTCTAAAGATGTTTCTACCTTAAAAGATATAGATGTGTTTTTGCAATTATTAGATGACAACAATGTTTCTAAAGCTGGATGGCCTAATAAATTAGGTGATTATTTAGCATTTGGGAAGCCCGTTATATTGTCACCTTATGGTGATATAATTGATTTTGTAAAAAATGAAAAAGGTTTTTTTATAGTAGAATACAATAAATACTCGATATTAAAAATTTTACAAGAAATTAAAGATATACCTTATAGCGATTTAAAGACCATGGGGTACGCTAATAGGCAATTAGCGGAAAAAATCTCATGGAAAAATAGAGCAAAAAATATAGAATATATATGCAATAAAATTAGATTTAATAATGAAACTGTCAAGAATTAAAAAAACTTGTCTTCCTTCATTTACAGCATTTGCCAATGAAGTCAAGGGGTTGGAGACCAACGCTTTGTAAATGGGGGGGGTAAACATCAAATGCCCTAAAAAGACCTTCATCGGAGAGGACGTTATTTTCGACACAAATTATCCCGAAGATATTGTCATTGAAGAGGGCGTGCGCCTGACTGTCGGCGTCCGGATTGTAACGCATTTCATGAACCCGAAGACAGGCAGTTATGACCGCGGTCAAGTGCATGTTGGCAAAGGAGCCTACATTGGCATGGGAACAATGGTTGTCAAGCCGGTCACAATCGGAGAAGGGGCAATCGTAGGCGCCGGGGCAATAGTGACGAAAGATATACCGTCAAACGAAGTATGGGCAGGAAACCCCGCCCGCTTTATCAGAAAACGATAAAATTATGCCAAACGCAATATTTTTTTACAGAATACAGAGGTGGTTATACTTACACCACATTCCATTTTTACCTAAATTAATTCAACTATTAATTTTTCTGATTTACAACACTAAAATTACTGCTGATTCAAAAATCGGTAAAGGATCTTATTTTGTTTGTAAAGGAATTAGCACTGTACTAATCCCAGGAACGGAAATTGGAGAAAACTGCGTATTAGGTTTACGATTCTCAACAGTAAGAAAATTTCCATATAAAAACGTTCCTAAAATTGGCAATAACGTTTTTATCGGTCCAAACGTTGTAATCTGTGGACCAGTAGAAATTGGTGATAACTGTATTGTTGCAGCTAATTCGTTTGTTGATAAATCATTAAGGGGGGGGGTAATTGTTGCAGGCTCTCCTGCTAAAATAATCGGATATACTAAAGACTTAAACTATAATATTTCTTCAAATCAAAAAGATTTAGATGGAATAGCACCATATCTGCAACCAAAAGAGTAAATCAAAAGTTGCAATCGGATATAGTTTTAAAAGGATAAAACTATGTTGAATGCAATCTCTTTTTATCGGGTATCAAGGTGGCTGTACTTGCACCACATTCCTGTACTGCCAAAATTGATAACATTGCTTATTTTCCTAATTTACAACAGCAAGATTCCATACCAGGCAAAGATTGGCAGAGGGTCAACTTTTGGATACGGAGGTATGGGTGTTGTTATCCATTCTAAATCAATTATAGGGGTAAACTGCACTATATGTCAGCAAGTTTCCATAGGGGGGTAATTCAAGATTTCCGGAAGTACCAGTGATAGGTAATAATGTTTATATTGCGAAAGGTTCTATCGTTATGGGTGGTATAACAATCGGAAACAATGTTACAATAGGAGCAAACGCAGTCGTAACCAAACCAATTCCCGATAATGCTATCGTTGCAGGCGTACCCACCAAAATTCTAAGGACTAAAGAATAACATAATATGCATAAAGTTATCAACTCTTTTCGCTTGCTGAAGGAGTATTGCGAGAATGAGGGGTTCAAGGGTTGGGATCCCTATGACGGACTTAACTCGAAGGTTTTTCAGGCGTTGCCGTTCCTGAAGAAGTCGGCAATCTGCCGCCTGGTTGTTATCCAAGGATTTAAGCGCTGCCCAGTCAATCTCCGCAGGCTTGCGCTTGTCCCCAAGGAATATAATGCCAAGGGCATCGGGCTTTTCCTTTCCGGTTACTGCAACCTATATAATGCGGTTAAGGCAAACCCCAAACTTGCGGAAAGCCTCGGCTCTCCCGATTCCCTGAAATCACGGATTAACGAACTGGCTGAACTGTTGATCTCTCTACAATCAAAAGGTTACAGCGGTGCTTGCTGGGGATATAACTTTGACTGGCAGGCTCGCAGACTTTTCCTTTTCCCAAAGTTTACTCCAACCGTTGTTGCGAGCAATTTCTGTGCAACCGCTCTTATGGAAGCATACGAAATTACCAGAGAGAAAAGGTTTCTTGAAATCGCTCTCAGTGCGGCACATTTCGTTATCAACGACCTTCACCGCACGGAATATAAGGACGGATTCCTATTCTCTTACAGCCCGTTGCAGGGAAACGACACTGTCTTTAACGCCTCACTGCTCGGCTCAAGGCTGCTTAGTTTTTGCTACAAGTACACAGGCAACGAGGAATACTGCGAACTTGCAGAGCAAAGCATAAAGGCATGCTGCTCAGGTCAAAAGCCAAACGGTGCATGGGTATATGGCATGCTACCCGTTCAGAGTTGGGTTGACAGTTTTCATACAGGCTATAACCTTGATGCGCTTATTGCATATCAGGAGCTGACAGGCGACAATAAGTATCGCAAATATATTGAGAAGGGCTTTGAATATTATATTCAAAACTTCTTTGAAGCCAACGGAATGCCAAAATACTACGACAACCGCACTTATCCCATCGACATTCACTGCCCGGGGCAGTTGCTCGTAACGCTCGCAAGGTTGCACAAGATCGAAGAATACAAGGAAATTGCAGAAAAGGTCATTGATTGGACTATCCGCAATATGCAAGACCGGAAAGGCTATTTCTACTACCAGTTAAAGCCGGGGATAAGTTCAAAAATATCATATATGCGTTGGAGCAATGCGTTTATATTTAATGCTATGAGCCATTATTTACTTGCCGAATAATATTTTAATCTTATGGATAAAGTTTCATTAAACGGGGTCGAAATATTCCCTTTCGACTCCGAACAGCAACTATTGCATTATGTGGACACGCATAAGGGCATATTGGTAGCGATCAATGCAGAAAAGATATTGCATGCCACGGAACAGACACGTGCCATTATCAATCGAAATATTGGGTATTGTGATGGAGCCGGTGCACAAATGGCTTTAAAGCAGAAAGGTTATAAAGATGCCTGTAAGATTCCCGGATGTGAACTATGGCTAAAGATTATTACTCGCTTTTACAAGGAAAAGACATTCTATCTGGTTGGTGGAAAACCGCAAATCGTAAATGAGACCGTAGAGAAACTGTGTTCTGAATATCAGGATATCCGAATAGTGGGTTATCGTAACGGCTATATCAAGACGGATGAAGAGAAACGACGATTGATAGACGATATTGTGGAGAAGAAACCGGATGTGGTATTCGTGGCTATGGGGTCGCCAAAGCAGGAATTGCTGATGGAGGAGATACAGCAACGGCATCGCGCTATCTTCCAAGGATTGGGTGGCAGTTTCGATGTCTATACAGGTCATGTGCAGCGCGCACCGAAATGGTGGGTGGAGCATAATCTGGAATTTGCTTATCGCTTGATAAAAGAACCCAAAAGAATTAAACGTCAGATCCACTTGGTGAAGTATGCTTGGTGGCTGATGAAGAAAAAATTATAAACAGAGGAAATATGAAGAAAGTGATGTTGGTCTTCGGCACCCGTCCGGAGGCAATCAAGATGGCTCCGCTGGTGAAAGAATTCCAGAAACAGCCAAAACGGGTAGAGACTGTGGTGTGCGTAACCGGACAGCATCGGGAAATGCTGGATCAGGTGTTGAAGATATTCGACATCAAACCGGATTATGATTTGAATATCATGAAGCAGGGACAGGATCTGTATGATGTGACCGCTCGTGTGCTGACCGGTATGCGTGATGTACTGAAAGAGGTAAAGCCCGATGTGGTATTGGTACATGGGGATACTACCACTTCTACAGCTGCAGCTTTGGCTGCTTTTTATCAACAGATACCGGTGGGACATGTGGAAGCTGGTTTGCGTACACATAATATTTATAGCCCATGGCCGGAGGAGATGAATCGGTTGTTGACGGGGCGTCTGGCGACCTATCATTTTTCTCCCACTCCGTTAAGTCGTAATAATCTGATTAAAGAGAGCGTTGATGACCGCAATATCATTATAACTGGTAACACAGTGATTGATGCACTTTATTGGGTAGTGGATAAAATCAAGAACAACAAGGAGCTAGATAATGAATTGGAAGATATATTGAGCAAAGCGGGTTATGATGTAAACCGCTTGAACAATGGCAAGAAGCTGGTATTGATTACAGGGCATCGTCGTGAGAATTTTGGTGACGGATTTATCAATATGTGTACAGCTATTAAAGATTTGACGGTTAAATATCCAGATTTGGATTTTGTTTATCCTATGCACTTGAATCCTAATGTACGCAAGCCGATTCATGAGGTGTTCGGGGAGAATCTGTCCGGCTTAAAAAATATGTTCTTCATTGAACCATTGGAGTATTTGAGTTTTGTGTATCTAATGGAGAAGAGCAGCATCGTATTGACAGATAGCGGTGGCATTCAAGAGGAAGCTCCGGGACTGGGTAAACCGGTATTGGTGATGCGTGATACCACGGAGCGACCAGAAGCATTAGATGCCGGAACGGTGAAACTGGTAGGTACGGACTATAATAAGATTGTAAACGAAGTATCATCTTTGATTGATGATAAAGCAGCTTATGAAAAAATGAGTAAGGCTGTAAATCCGTACGGTGACGGATTAGCCTGCGGACGTATTGTAAATGCATTGTTATATAGGATATAAGCTGAGCTATGAAGCTGATACTGAAAAATATTTTTACAAATCGAAATACTTGTTATTACTTATGGTTTGCATTACCAAGAGCTAATAAACTTAAAGTGAAAGTTTTTTCTGGAGTTGAACTTCATTATCGGGACTTGTTTCATGGTAAGATATACGAATTGTTGCAAAACCTAACATCGGGTATAAAATGAAGAATGATAAACGAAAAAAAGAAATTTTTCGGTGGATATTCCTCGGAGGACTTTTGTTGTTTGTGACTTTTCCTGTTTTTACGCAGTAAATACAAGAATGAGTGGATTGATTTATGTGCCGAGCACGGACATAGATGATGGAGGAAAAACTCGCATAGGTGGTCACTTTTTCAGAAAAGAGTTCCTGCCCGATGTCAGCTTGAATTCGTTAGGAAAGTGGATGTATCATACAGGCAATCATTTTTTGAGCATCATTCCTTTTTCATAGATTGAGCTGGAATTATTTGTACTATACAGAAAAAATTAAAAGACAGCAATATAGATAATATGGATTTTGATCACAAGAATTGATATTTATCTAAAAGAATCAGGCCTATCAAAGAAAACGAATGATGATCATGTATTGCTATTGGAAGTAATGATCACATTACGACGAGTGACAAGGTGAAAAGAGATGATTGGCCGGATAGTAGAAGAACCATATTGGGGAACTATTATGTTGCTGCCACTAAATATACGAAAAAAAAACATATCATAGGTTTCTATGTCACCTACCGAAAATGAAAACGTGATTACAATTAAATGGAATGGAGTGGCAGACTGTATGACTTATCAGTCCTCTTTGCAAAACGGGAAATATTCTTCGGAAGGTATATGCTTTTACATCAACCTACTGTAAAATACTAATCAAGAAAATAATAAGGATGCCTACAGTCGTTGTCCGTTTTGAGACTTGTAAGAAAGCCATAGGGTACGGTACGGTTTATTACCGTATCTACAAAGGACATAACCGACGTATGGAATTTTCTTCCCACCTTCACCTACCAACTTCTTCTTGGGATGAAACCACAAAGACAATCCGGGGAGAGCATCCCAAAGCCTGTCTCTTTCGTGCTCAGATGGAAGCGGATCTTCGGCTTTTGAACCGGATTATAACGGAAGATGTTACCGGTCGACTGACAATGGGCGATATGATAGCCATCTTTAAACATCAAAGGACAATAATCAAATGAACTTTTGACTTGTAAGTCAATAGGATGGTACCGTCTTTGACAGATTGCTATCACCGTCTAGGTTTTCAGGTAACAGAATCCGAAGATGGATTACGGATAGGCTTCAAACCGGGAATGGCACATGCTATCGTGAAGGAGATTTGGAACGAGCAGCCTTTGACCCGTTCGGATGTTGAAAGGTTTTATGAAAAGCTTTCTTCACTGAACAAAGGATATCGAAATCTCTATTTCAGGATCGTGGCGCACGGTGGATTCCTGCCGGAAGCATTGGACTTTGAACTGCACGGGCTGACCGTTTCGGATGAAAGCTATATTGAAAGCCTCTTGTCCGGAAGACATG
>ERZ857801.1470-NODE-1470-length-24738-cov-5.439007_pt1 | contig 24738 bp, 21 predicted proteins | sample MGYA00519762_ERZ857801 | MGnify/ENA primary metagenome ERZ857801 (study PRJEB31778, sample SAMEA3449368) | human gut metagenome | biome: human gut; feature: human-associated habitat; material: faeces | place: United Kingdom | collected 2010/2012 ...
AAGGCGTTCAGCGAGCGCAGCGAGGACTTTTCCGCCGCACAGCGGCGGGAAAGTATCGGCATTCTTGCAGGCTATCGGAAAAGTCTTTGGACTTTTTCGACAGCCTGCGCCCGGAGGGAACTCCCTCCGGGCCGTCTGTCCGTAAATCTGCCGCAGTTAACTGTTCAAAGCCACCCGCTCCACCCCGGGGGTGCGGGCCAGATAGGCCCCCTCCCGGCTCTGGCAGGTGAAAAAGAGAATCTGCTCCTCGTTGGAAAGCTCCACCAGCAGGTCCAGGGCCCGCTCCATGCGTTCCTGGTCGAAGGCGGCCAGGGCGTCGTCCAGAATGAGGGGCACGTGGTGCTCCCGCAGGCACAGGTCGTATACCGCCAGGCGCACCGCCAGGTACACCTGGTCCACCGTCCCCTTGGACAAAAACAGGGACCGGCGGGGCAGCACGTCCCCCGCCCCGGCGGCGGAGGCCTCCAGCTCCCGGTTCAGAGAGAGGCTGGTGTACTTCTCCCCGGTGAGCCGGGCCAGGTACTCCCCCGCCCGGCGGTTGAGCTCGGGGGAGAAGCGCTCCTGGAGCTGGGCGTTGGCCTCTTTCAGGGCGGCCAGAGCGGTGGAGATGGCCTGGTACTCCTGGCTGCGCCGCTCCAGCTCCCCCTCTAGTTCCTCCTGGCGGGCGGCCAGGGCGGCGGGGTCGCCCACCGCCTTTTGACGGCCCAGGGCCATGCTCAGGGCCCGGCCGGTGCGCTCCAGGTCGGCCTGGGCGGTACCCAGCAGGGCGGCGGTCTCCTCCATAGTGCGCTGGGGGACCTCCGGTTTCGGGGCCCCGAGTTCTTCCAGCTGTCCTCCCTGGGCCTTCAAAGCGTCATACAGCCGCTGGGCCCCCTCCAGCCGGGTGTGGGCCACCGCCTCCCGCTCCCCCAGATTCAGGGCCCGGGACAGGGCGGCGGAGCAGCCAAACAGGTCCTTCACCTCGGGGGCGAAGGAGTGGACGAAGTCAAATAAATCCTTCCGGCTGTTCTCCCGGCGGGCCTGCCGGTCCGATAACCCCTCCCGCACCAGGCGCACCTGCTGGGCGGCCTGGTCGGCGGCCGCGGCCCGGGCCCGGTAGTCCTCCAGCACGCCCTCCAGTTCCTCCGGGGTTTTGACCGAGAAGCGGTCCAGCACCTGATCTCCCCAGGCCCGGCTGCGTCTGGCCTGACTGTGGTTGAACACCCCCAGAGCCAGGGTGAACACCAGGAAGAGAACTCCGGTGAGGACGGCGGGAAAGGAGACGGCGTCCCCCTGGGCCAGGGCCAGCACCACCATGCCTCCGGCCGCCAGCACGCCGATCACCGGGACCAGCTTGGCCATGAGCGACCAGGTCCCAGCATTTTTTCGGGCCGCGGCATACTCCCCCTCCGCTTTTTTGACGGACTCCGCGGCCTCCTCCACCGTCTGTCCGGGGAAGCGGTCGTCCCGGGCGGCGGTCCGGGCCTCTTCCAGCTCCGCCTCCGCCTGGGCCAGGGCCTCCTCCCCCTGTTTGATCTCCGGCTCCAGGGCTTTCAGATAGGCCAGCTCCCCCTGGGCCCGCTTCAGCTCCTCCTTGTGGGGGATGGGCCCGAACCGGGCCTGTTCCTTCCGCAGGGCGTCCAGGTCGGCCTGGACCCGGTCCAATTCCCCCTTGGCCTGGGTAAACCGCCGGTCCAGGTCCCGCTGGGCCAGACGCTTATGGGCGGACAGCTCCGCCTCCAGGGCCTCCTTCTTCCGGCACAGGCCCCTCTCCTCCGCCGCCAGGGCGTTGAGGGCCCCGGTGAGCTGCTCCAACTCCTCCCGGCTGGCCTTCACCTGGGCAAGCTCTCCCTCCAGCTGTGGAATGCGGCCCACGCTCTTGTTCACCTTCCGCCGGTTGAGCCACTCCTTCAGGCGCCCCTCCGCCTGGGAGTAGGACACGTCCTCCTCCCCGGAGGACACCAGAGCGGCGATGCGCCGCTCCAGCTCCGGGGCAGACTGGATGGCCAGGGAGCCGCTCTGCCCCAGAAAGGCGGAGCGCTCAAACACCTCCCGGCCCACCCCCAGCAGCAGCTCCCCGCAGTCGGCCCCGGTCAGGCCGGGGACGAGCTCCTGGGTGCCGGTATACACCGCCTCAAAGGTCCCGAAGGGGGTGTTCCCCTTGGGGGAGCGGCGGATGGTGATGTCCCGCCCCTGCCACTCCAGGGTGATCTCCCCCTCCATGGGGGCGCCGGACCAAGGCTGGTACCGGTTCTTGTCCGCCAGATACCCCTTCTTGTCCCGGTCCCGGGTGTCGATGCCATAGAGCATGGCCTTCAAAAAGGCGGCCCAGGTGGACTTGCCCCCCTCGTTGGGGGCCTCAATCAGGTTGAAGCCGGGGGCGAGCTCCAGTCTCTGTCCCGTCAGCTTGCCAAAGACCGCCGTCATGGATTTGATCTTCATGGGGCAATATCCTCTCCGTTCTCCAGGGCGGCCAGGCCGAAGCGCACCGCCTGCTGAAGCATGTCGTTGTCCGGCTCCTTCCGGCACCGGGCGGCCATGGAGCGGAGAAACAGCCCTGTCAGGCTGTCCTCCTCCATCCGGGCCCACAGGTCCCGGCCCGCCCGGGTGCGGTCCCGGAGGCTCAGGGCCCAGCACCGGCCCAAAAGCTGCTCCGCCAGACGCTCCAGGTCCAGGGGCTCCGCCCCCCGCTCCCCGGTGAACACCAGGCGGCACACGTCCTCTTGAAACGCCGGGGCCAGAACAGCCCGGGCGGTCTCCAGCGGGTCCGCCCCGCCGGTGACGTCCGCCTCCAAAATCTGATACCGGCGGCGGCACAGGGGGACGAACTCCGCCGTGCAATTCCCCGGCTCTGCCTCGATGTAAAGAACTCCCTTGTCCCCCGTCTCGTCAAAGCCCCGGCCCTCGGGGCAGCCGGGGTAGGCCCAAAAGGTGTTCCCCTCCCACTGAAGGCCGCTGCACTGGTGGATGTGGCCCAGGGCCAGGTAGTCCAGTCCGCTCCCGGCGATGGAGGCTTTGGAGATGGGGGCGTAATCCCCCTTGCCCTCCACCTCCCCATGGAGAACCGCCAGCTTGGTCCACCCCTCCGGCGCCTGGGCCCGGAAGCCCGCCAGGGGGTCGTCCTCCCGGTGGGGGGAGGTGAAGACGCTCCCCCAGACCGCGCACTTGAGCGCCGGAAATTCCACATACTGCGGGGCCTCTGTGGAAAAAATATGGACGTTGTCCGGCCAGTCCAGGGCGGCATACAGGGACTTGGCCGTATAGGGGTCGTGGTTGCCCGGGGCAATGAGCACCGGGCATGGAATCTCCCCCAGGGTCTGGGCCAGGGCCTGGGCGGTCTCCCGGTAGGTCTGCCGCCCGTCCAGCAGGTCGCCGGAGAGGAGCACCAGGCCGGCCTCCCGCTCCCGGGCAAGCTGGGCCAGGCGGGAGAGAAGCTCCCGCTGTTCCCGCCGCCGCTGGGCGGCCTGGTCCGGGGCCAGGCCGGAGAAGGGGCTGTCCAGGTGGAAGTCGGCCCCGTGGATGAGTTTGATCATTGGGTTGTCTCCTTTCCGGGAGGATTTGCATCTGTGAGGGTTTTGCGCAGGGGGATTTCGCCGTCTGCGGACGGCGAGTGACTTTCTGGACGGCCAGAAAGTCACCAAAGAGCCGCCAGGGGACAAGCGCAGATCGACTTCGGCTGCGCCTCAGCCGATATGACGCTTGTCCCCTGGACCCCCATTTTACGGGGGCCCCAATTAGGCAAGCTTGGCGGTTATCGCAAAGGCGCGGGTGGACAGGGGATTGGCTCCCGGTCTATGACCGCTGCCGCTGAGTGTCCGGTAACCTTTGGGGCGCGCTCCTCCTGGATGGGATCGCGCCTTTGGGGCTGGTGGGGCTCAAGTGCGGCTCAGGGGGACGGCGTATCCTGAGACGTTTCCCGATTTCCGTAGGGGCGGCACACTGGGCCGCCCGGGGTTTCCGGGCCTTGCATACGTTCTTGCAGCCCTGTAGGGGCGACCCTCGCGGTCGCCCGTCCGAGCCTTACAGGTTTTCCACAAATTTTCCTGGTTTGGGTAGGGGAGGCCCTTGGGCCTCCCGCTTGGGGGTGTGCATACCAAGAAAGCACCCTCATCCGTCTGGCCTCCGGCCAGACACCTTCCCCCTTTGAGGGGGAAGGCTTGAGAGCGGGCGGGGCTGGGACCCGCCCCTACGGCGAATTACGAAAACGGTTTCACGCCTTCGTAGGGGCCGGTCCCAGACCGGCCCGCCAAGATTCGCACCGAAAGCGTTGGCTCGGCAAACCCAGGCGCAGTTGTGGAACCGCACCGGGTCCTAATTTTTGCAAACTCAGGGCCCAGTGGCCCGGAAGGAATCGCGGAGGCCACTCAGATTTTGCGCGCCGGAAACTTTCTGCCCGTCCCAAGGGATAACCCCCGTAATGGGGGTTCTAGGGGGTGGGGATCATGGAGGATGAGGCGCAGCCGAATCCGATTGGCCCCACCCCCTAGCGCTTTTTTGGTGACTTTTTGGGTGTCCAAAAAGTCACTCGCCGCCCGCAGGCGGCGAAATCCCCCGCGAAAAACCGCCGAAACGGCGTGCCGAGGTCGTCGCGCCCTACAAGGTGTCCGAAATCTGCCCCCTCATCCGGCCCCTTCGGGGCCACCTTCCCCCCAGGGGGAAGGCTTTAAGGGGGCGGCGAAATCCCCCGCGCCCTTCCAAAAATTTCACTCGATCAGATCCACCCGCTTCACCTCCACGCACTTATGCGCCTCGGTGTCGATGACAAATTTACAGGCGTTGATCTTGCAGGGCCCCTCCGCCTCCTCGTACCGCTTGGGCAGGCCGCCCAGAAACAGGTTCAGGGAGAGCTCCGGCTTCACCCCCAGAATGGACAGGCGGGGGCCGGTCATGCCCAGGTCGGAGAGAAACCCCGTCCCCTTGGGGAGAATCTGCCCGTCCGCCGTGGGCACGTGGGTGTGGGTGCCCCAGACGGCCTCCACCCGCCCGTCCAGATACCAGGCCATGGCCCCCTTCTCGCTGGTGGCCTCGGCGTGGAAGTCCACCAGCACCACGTCGCACTGCTGGATATCCTCCCGGCGGAGGATCTGGTTGACCTGCTTGAAGGGGCTGTCCAGATTGGCGTTGAGCTCCAGGCGGCCCATCAGGTTGATCACCCCGATTTTCAGTCCCCGGGGCCCGTCGTAGATCCCGAAGCCCCGGCCGGGCACCCGGCCGGCGTAGTTGGCCGGGCGGAGGATATAGCGGTCCTTCTCCAGAAAATCCGCGATCTGAATGCGGTTCCAGGTGTGGTTGCCCAGGGTGATCACGTCGGCCCCGGCGTCATAGAGCCCCCGGGCCTGCCGGGGGGTGATGCCCACCACCGAGGCGTTCTCCCCGTTGACCACGGTGAAGTGGATGTCCTCTCCCTCTCTCAGCTCCTTCAGGCGGCGGGCCAGGATATCCTGGCCCCCCTCTCCGCACACGTCCCCCACCGCAAGCACATTCAGCAGCATGATGGTCCTCCTCCTTGGAAATCGAAATCACATCTCTCACCATTATAGTGTATCCAACGGGAAATCGCAAAGGCTTTTTGCTTCCGGCGGACATACCCCGCCTCCCGGCGGCATATTCTGTCTGTGAGCGCGGCCCGGCGGCCGGCAATTTGAGGAAGGGGGCAGAGGGATGGCATATCGGGATCGAAGAAGGGACTCTGGAAGCCGCGGGACAGGCTCCCCCGCCCGGCGGGCGGCTGGGACGGGACTTATCCTGTCTGTGGTCCTGTTCCTCCTGCCCCTGCTCACCGTACCGCCCACCGGCTCCGAGGAGGCGGCGGAGGAGCTGCCCACCGGCACCCTCCCCATCCACCGGGCGGTGCAGACCGCCTCGGGGGAGCGGGACAAGAGCCGGATGGTGAAGCTCCAGCAGGCGGACGGCACAGTGGCGGAGCTGTCCATGTCCGACTACCTGTTCGGGGTGGTGGCGGCGGAGATGCCCGCCGCCTTTGAGGAAGAGGCCCTGAAGGCCCAGGCCTGCGCCGCCCGCACCTACACCGTCCGGAAACAGGAGCACACCACCGACGCACACCCGGAGGCTGACGTGTGTACCGATATCAACTGCTGCCAGGCCTACGTCCCCCGGGAGACTGCGGAGAACCGCTGGGGGGTGAGCGCCCAGACCTACGCCCAGAAGATTGAAACCGCCATCGCCGGGACCGACGGCCTGGGGGTCCTCTACCAGGGGGAGCCCATCCAGGCGGTGTTTTTCTCCTCCGCCCCGGGCCGCACCGTGGACGCGGTGGAGGTGTGGGGGAACCAGGTGGACTACCTCCAGAGCGTGGAGAGCCCCGAGGGGGAGGAGGTCCCCAACTACCACAGCCAGGCGGTGTTCTCCGCCGACCAGGTGCGGGAGGCGGTGCTGGCCGTCTACCCGGGGGCCGACCTGTCGGGCGACCCCTCCGTCTGGTTCGGCGCCCCCACCGTCAACGAGGGGGGCACTGTGTCCAGCATCCTGGTGGGGGGCGTCACCCTCACCGGAGGCCAGGTGCGCACCCTGTTCGACCTGCGCTCCGCCTGCTTCACCGTGGCCTGGGACGGGACCAACTTCACCTTCTCGGTCACCGGCTACGGCCACGGGGTGGGCATGAGCCAGTACGGGGCCAACGCCATGGCCAAGGCGGGCAGCTCCTTTGAGGAGATCCTCACCTGGTACTACACCGGCACCCAAGTGGACCAGCTGTGGTAAAATCCCCCCCAAAACAGGAAACCGCCGGAGCGGTTCGCTCCGGCGGTTTTTGCGGTATTCAGCTCTTCTCTTCAAAGACGGCGCCGCAGCTGCGGCAGGTGACGGTGATCTTCCCCTTGCCCCGGGGCACCCGGAGCTGCTGGCCGCAGTTGGGGCACTTGAAGTAGCAGTGCTCCTTGTCCCGGTGGATGGTGCGGCGCAGCCGGAACCACTGGATGGCCGGTCCGGCTACCTTTAAGAATTTGGCGTTCTCCGCCCGGCGGCGGGCCGGATTCCGGGAGAGCAGCCGGAACAGGGCAAACAGGATCACCGCAAAGGAGATCCAGTAGAGGGGATCAAATCCCGTGAGAAAATAGACGAGATAAAGGGCCAAATAAAGGACCAGCAGAGCCATGTTCAGCTGGTCGTTTCCATAGCGGCCGTACATAAACCGCTGAAGTGCATTGCGGATCATAGAGAGCCTCCTCGCGCGGGGTAAGCGGAACAGACACCCGGCTCAACCATTTCTTTTTCTGAAAAATATGATACTGCGCAAATAAAAACTCGTCAAGAAATCAATCGTAAACAAAGTGTAAATTGTGCCCCGGAGGGGGACAATTCCCCTTAAAATGTTCCACCTGGGCGGATATCCCGGCCGCCTCCCCCTTGCCTTTCGGCGGGAAATCCGGTATACTTATGGCAAAAAACAAGACCGGGAGGGCCCTTCCATGAAGCGCATCGACAAAGAAAATTACTATCTGGACATCGCCGAGACGGTGCTGGAGCGGTCCACCTGCCTGCGCCGGTGCTACGGAGCCATCATCGTGAAAAACGACGAGATCGTGGCCACCGGCTACAACGGCGCCCCCCGGGGACGGAGGAACTGTATGGACCTGGGCTACTGCACCCGGGAGGCCATGCAGGTGCCCAGCGGCGAGCGGTACGAGCTGTGCCGCTCCGTCCACGCGGAGATGAACGCCATCATCTCCGCCGCCCGGCGGGACACCCTGGGGGCCACCCTGTACCTGGCGGGGCGGGAGGCCAAGAGCGGCGAGCTCCTCCACGATGCCACCTCCTGCTCCATGTGCCGGAGGGTCATCATCAACGCGGGCATCGACCGGGTGGTCATCCGCAGCGGCGAGCGGGACTACCGGGTGGTCCATGTGGAGGACTGGGTGCGGGAGGACGACTCCCTGCCTGCAAAAGTATAAAGCATCGGGGGCTCAGACTTCGGTCTGAGCCCCCGATTTTTTACACCCATTTGACCCCCAGCAGAGCGGCCACGTCCGGGGCCTGCTCCAGGGCCAGGACGGCCCCCCGCAGCTCCTGGTGGTCCTGGGAGAGGGTCAGCCCCCGGATCTCACAGGTAGACAGGTCCACCCCCCGCAGGGAGGTCTGGAAGAAGTCGGCCCCGGTGAGGTCCGCCCGGCGGAAGGCCAGGTTCCGGTGCCGCACCTGGGAGAACACCCCCTGGGTCAGGCGGCAGTCCTGAAAGAGGCCGGTTTTCCAGCTGGTCTTGGTGAAGTTGGCGTACCGCCAGGAGCCCTCCTCCACCCGGGTGTGGGAGAAGGCGCTCTGAGCGAAGGTGCACCCCTCGCCCCGGCAGTCCAGAAAGACCGCCTCCCGGAAGGAGCACTCGGAAAAACGGCAGCCTGACAGGTCGCACCGCTCCCAGCGCACCCGGTCGAAAAAGCTGCGGCTGAAGTCCACTCCCATCAGGCGGCATCCCCGGAACACCACCTGCACGCAGTCCAGATGGGAGAAATCGCCCCCGGCCAGCACCTGAGCGGCGTACTCCCGCTCCCGCAGCTCCTCCTCCCCCTGGAGGCACCGGGTCAGATCCCGCTCCAGCGAATCGCTCACGGCTCCCCCTCCCCGTACGCCTCCCGGGCCTGGCGGAGGAACTCCGCGTCCTTGTCGTCCAGGGCGTGGAGGCCGGCGGTATCCTCCATGTGGTGGGTAAACTCGTGGGCCACGGTGGCGAGGATCTCGTCCTTCCAGGTCTCCTCGTCCTCGTCGGCCAGGAGGGCGGCAAAGGAGCCGTAGTACAATACGATGTACCGCCCCAGCATGTCGTGGCAGTACTCCCCCATAATGTACATCTCCCCCGGGGGAAACTCCGGGTCGGGGAGGGCCTGCTCCTCCAGCTGGATGCCCCCGTCCAGTTCCTCAAAAAACGCGTCCGGGAATTTTTGGGAGATCTCCTCCAGCCAGTCCCCCATGGTCTCATAGCTGGGCACCATATCGTCCGCCTCCTTTCTCAAGCTGTCCTTGTGCCGCCATTATACCACGCCGTGCCGGCTACTGCCAGCCCAAAACACCGAAGCACAGCAGGCCCAGCAGGGCGCTGATCCCGATGACCACCGGGACGCTCTGCTTTCCTTTCAGGAGCAATACCAGATCCAGCACCCCGATGCCCACCGCCGGCAGGCTCACCTGGCCGGAGGTCCCCAGGTAGTTGGTGAGCATGGAACAGGTCACCCCCACCACCATGCCCAGGCAGGCGGGGCGGACCCCCACCAGGATGTGCTCCATGTACTTGTTGCCCTTCACCCGCTCAAAGAACACAGCGGCCGCGGCGCACAGGGTGAGGGTGGGGGACATGACCCCCAGATTGGCGGCAATGGCCCCGGGAATGCCCGCCGCCTGAATGCCCGCGAAGGTGGCGCAGTTGAAGCCCAGGGGGCCCGGGGTCATCTCGGCGATGGCCACAATGTCGGCCACCTCGCTGGCGGTCATCCATCCGTGGGAGAGCACCTCGTCGTTGATAAGGGGGATCATGGACAGCCCGCCGAAGCTGGTGAACCCGATTTTCAGAAAGCTCCAGAACAGCTCAAGCAGTACCATTGGATTTTCCCGCTCCTTTCCGTTCATATACCTCACAGATGACCAGTCCGGCCGCAATGCCCATCAGTACCAGAAACACACAGTTCACGTCCCAGATCAGGTACAGGGCGAAGGACGCCGCCGCCACCGCCACGCAGGGCGGATACCGGAAGGCCCCCTTCACCAGATTCAGGGCGGCGGAGGCCATGATGGGGACGATGGCGGCCCGCACCCCGGTCATGGCCGCCATCACCCAGTAGTTGTCCCGCACGGCGGTGTAGCAGAGGGTGAGCACGCTCAGAATCAAAAACGGGGGCAGGATCATAGCCACCAGACACACCACGCCCCCGGCCAGCCCCGCCGCGTGGTTGCCGTACAGCATGGCCACGTTGCCGATCATGGTGCCAGGCAGGCTGCGGCCCACGCTGGTGATGTCCAGCAGCTCCTCCCCGGTGATGGTTTTTCGTTTTTCCACATACAGCCGCTGCATCTGGGCCACAATGCTCCAGCCGCCCCCGAAGGTGAAACAGCCGAACTGAAAAAATTCCCAAAACAGGACCAGCAGCGCCTTTCCTCGCTTCATGCCGCCGCCTCCTTTTCTGTTTTCACCGGATTATCATACACCCATCCCCGGAAGGGGGCAAGACCAGAAAAACGGACCCCGGCCGAAGCCGGGGTCCGTTCAGTTGTTTCTGACCTTAGCGGGCCACGTTCTCACAGAAATTCATGAGGATCTGAGCCACCTGAGCCCGGCTGGCGGTGCCGGTGGGGGCAATCTGGTTGCCGCCCACGCCGGAGATCAGGCCGGCGTCTACCGCCCAGCCCATGGCCTCCGCCGCCCAGCTGGAGACGGAGGAGCCGTCGGCGTAAGCGGCCAGGTCACTGGTTCCGGCGACGTCATAGCCCTTGTACTGGGCGAACCGGTACAGGATCAGGGCCAGCTGCTCCCGGGTGAGGGCGTTATTGGGGCCGAAGCCGGTCTCGCTCACGCCGGAGACTACCCCGTTGGCCGCCGCCCAGTTCACCGCAGAGGCATACCAGTCGCCGGAGGCCACATCCGCGAAGCCCGCGGAGGCGGCGGCGGGGCGGCCCTCCATGGCGTACAGGGTCTGGACCAGCATGGCCCGGGTGAGGGTGTCGTCGGGGGCGAACCGGCCGCCGGACACGCCGGACATGAGGCCGTTTTCATACACGTACTCCACCGCGTTATAGTACCAGGCGGAGGCGGGCACGTCGGCAAAGGTGGTCTGGGGGGTCTGGGTCTGGCCGCCCTCCCGGACAAAGGAGGCCTCCACGGTGACCTTGCCGCTGGGCATGGTGAAGGTGAAGCGGGTGGCGCTGCGGGCATCCACGTCGATCTCATTGCCGCGGCTGTCGGTTACCACCAGCTCGTCCAACTCATAGCCATCGTTGGGGTAAACGGTGATAGTCACAGTGTCGCCCTTATCCGCACGACCGGGCTGGACGGTAACCCGCCCGCCGCTGACGCGGTCCACGGTGATCAGGTAGTCGCCGCTGTCAGAACCGCTGTCAGAATCCGACGAATGAGTGGGGGCTGTATATGTGATGACAATAACGTCCCCATTCACTGTCATCTCACAACGGGACCCAAGAGTAATTTTTGCGCTGTCATACTGATGAGCATTCCGGTCAATTGTCACACTCTTGCCGGTGATAGTGATGGGCTCGTCGCAGTCCTGCTGGAGCGTAATCGTTGCTCCGGATGCGGCGGCGTTAACTGCCTCCTGAAGTGTGCCATATTCTGTATTGCCGATTTTGGCTGCTACAGTTTTCTTGGCGTTAACAATCAACTCGCTGAAATGGCTGATGCTGACCTCCACCCAGTTAGACCCGATGGTCAGCTCGTCACCTGTGAACCGCTCACGGACGCCGTTGTCGGCAATGTGCATAACTTCCTGGGGCTTTTCCAGGCCCTCGGGCAGAGGCAGCCGCACGGTAAACTTCCGGCCGTTCAGGTAGCTGTTGGGAACATTGGGAACAGATACCTCCTGATTTCCTTCCTCTCCCTTTACCTTCACAGTCGCCACAGGCGTTACCTGATAAGTGACGGTGGCATCATCTCCGGAGAGTTTGGCGCTGGTAGCCGTTACATTGACACCAATTTCTATCACTACGGTCTTTTTCGGATCAGCCAAAACATCGGAAGAAATATTCGCGTCCTTGACGATGTTGTTTTTGGCCGCATCCGTCAATGCATCCGCCACACCGGAAACAGAAGCGTTGTTGATGACGTTAGAAACGGCCTCCCTATCGGTCTCCGACATGGCTGTTTCATCTACTGTGGCATTCACGTTTTCTGTGACTATCACGGGGGCCTCTTGGGGTTTTTGATCCGTCACCATATAGGCGTAACCATCTTTGTCAGAGGCCACTGCGTAGTAATTTCCCGCCAGATAGTCGCTGGGGTCGCTGGTAAAGTAGCCGCCGGAGATTGCAGTAGCTACCTCTCCAACGAAATCTGGATTATTACAGCCGGAAGCAGGATTTGTAACCCCAACCTGGGGCAGGGAAAGAACATCGTAGGCATTCCGGCCAGAGGTGGTCGTGGAAAGTTTTGCATTGCCGGAAATGGTGACTTTGGATTCTTGCTCAACCTTGCCAATGTCATAAATCGCAATCGCGCTGCCCTGTCCATTGGTACAGTTAAATGTTCCGCCGGTGATGTTCAGATTCAGAGAATTGCCATATTGCCCATTCTCCGATGTATAGGTCCCATTAAACACATACAGGGCATCGGCCAGCCATGCGTTTCCGCTATAATTGTAATACTCTTGAATTGAATCGATGCTTCCTGTAGTGGCGTTGATGGTACCGCCGGAGATATTCACCTGGCCCATACGCAGGGAGATACCGCCGTTGAGCGTGCCGCCGGTAACGGTCAATATAATCTGGCCCGGCATATAGATGGCAGGCCCTCGCTGTGCGGTCAAGGTACCGCCGTTCACTTCAAAGTTCATATCCCCAGTGGTGTTATTGCCAGCAAGAGAGGAATCCAGAGAGTTAATAACACCGCCGTTAACGATGACGGTCCCCCCATTGTTGACATAAAAGCCGTATCCAGTGGGCGATTCGATTGTTCCGCTGTCTACGATGACCGTTCCGCCTTCAATATCTGCATGGGTGCCAGCAAAAGTGAGTGTTCCTCCTGTGGAAGAGTCACAGATTGTGAGTCGGTTCCCTGCCGTAATATCTATGGAATTCACAGAGACGTTCTTCCCGGCCAAATCTAACGTAATCGCCTGCTGATCCTTCACAAGCAGCGTTGTATCATTCTCTGTGACATCGCTCAGCAATGTTACAGTCTGATTATTCGAGGCGTTCTCAATAGCTTCGGCCAAGGTCAGATAATACGTATCCCCAACCTGAGCTACCGCCACATCCGCAATCGGCTTTACAACATAATTTTCGCCGTCCTGCACGCTGACATAGCCGTCGGCACAGAAGTTTTCCGGTGGATTTTCGGCTACACTGTAGCTGGGATCGTAATTCGTAAAGGTACCACCATAGACTCGGAATGTCGTACTCTTTTTGGCAGAATCAATTTTGTTTAAAATCCATATTTCCCCATTCCAGGCAACTTCAGCTGAAAATTCGCCACTGTAAATATCAGCCGCGGAAGATCCATCAAGTTGAACGCAGGTAAGTCCACAGTGGAATGTACCGTTTTGAATGGTCAGATGCGTATTGTCATCTAGCCGGAACGTATAACCGACACTTTTACTTTCCTCTGCCATATAATCGTCATTGAACGTAAATACGCCGTTTCCCGTCACAGTGAGTTCAGCCGTGCCGTGCATGTCAATCAAACCCGCTGTTCCACCGGTCAGGTCCGCACCGTAAGTGAGAGTATTCTCATTCATATCCAAGACAAATGAGCCACTATACATAGTGAGTTCCTGCTCAAGTACAATATCATTGTTCAATACCACGGTGACGTTATCTGCATCCCCATTCCCAAGAGCGGATAACAGATCTTCTTCAGTGAAAACCGTGACCGTCTCACCATCGCGAATATCAAACGGTGCTTCTTCTTCCGCGGTGTTTTCCGCTGCTGTATCTGTCTCCTGCTGGATTACTGGATGTTCTTCCCCAGTGTCCTCTACCGCCAACGCCGACACCGGCAGCAGCGACAAGGTCATTGCCAGCGACATGGCAATGGCCAGCACCCGTTTTTTCATGTCCAACACTCCTTTACAAAACTACAATTTTGCCTTTTACGAGCGAAGCGGGTCGGGCAACCCGCCTCTATATGCTCTACATATAGGATATACAGAATTATATACTATATATAGGTCATAGTCAATAGATAGAGCATGATAAGCTACGTTTGGTGATCAATTTGATTAGTTATGCGCCGTTTTATCAAACTCTTTTTCAAAAAGGGGTCACAGAATACCACCTGATCTACAAGCAGGGCGTGACCGCCAATACACTCCACCGCATGAAGCATGGAAAGCCTATTACCACAACCACCCTAAACACCCTGTGCGAAATCCTGGACTGCCGGGTGGAGGACGTGCTGGAGTACGTGCCGGACGAATAGTCCCCAGGGGTTTTCTCTTTCCATTCTGGAAAGAGACCAGCCCATGGGCCGGTGCGAAAAATTGATTTTGTCTGCTTCTCTACCATAGCACGCTTTTCAGGTTTTTTCAAGGTTTTTTCTAAGTCTTTCCAGCATAATTTCTTTCTTTTTTAAGCGGTTCCCCGCGTCGGGGCCGCCCCGCCGAAAAACGCCCCGGACGAAAACCCGTCCGGGGCGCCGTGCGTGTGTATATAAGTATGGAATCCGCCGTCTGGGGCCTTACTTCTCAATGCCCCGGCGCTTCATCCAGTCGGGCAGAGGCTTCCCGTTATACTTACAGCCGGGGTAGCGGCAGTTGGAGCAGTTGCCCTTGTTGCCCTTGATGGCGGGCTCGCCCTTGACGTTCTGCTCCAGGTAGTCCACCAGGGCCTTGACGTCGGCCTCCTCGCCGTCCACCGCCCAGTAGTGGGCCCCCTCGTTGCCGCCGATGCCGCTGGCGCACACCACCTTGGCCTCACAGCGGAACATCATCCGGATGGCCTCCGCCTCGGTGACGACGTCCGCGCTGGACAGGCAGTACATGCCGGGATCGGCCCCCAGGGAGATGTCGATATGGCTGGCCCCGCCCAGGGCCCGGCTGGCCGCCGGCACGGAGGGCACCAGCTTGTCATAGCCCACCGGGCAGATCCACTTCAGCCCCTTGGAGGTCATGTACCCGATGAAGTTGGGCACCGTGCCCCCGTTGAAGCCGCTGGTGATGATGCCCACGTGGCCCTCCAGGTCGAAGGCGTTGGCCCCCTTGAGGATGACGGTGTCGGCGTGGTAGTCCTGCAGGGCCTCGTCGATCTTCTTGTCCACCGGCTGCCCCTTGTAGAACACGTTGGGGAAGCTCTTGCGGCTCTCCGGCTCGGTGACGCACAGCAGACCCTCGCAGCTCAGGCCCACGGTGCAGCGGCCGGGCTCGATGGACGGGTCGTTCAGCAGCTCCTGGGCGATAAATGCGTTGGTGGTGCCGCCGGCCAGAATCACATAGGCGTCCTTCCAGGCCTTCTGGAACTCGGGCATCTGAATCACGGCCTTGGCGATCAGGCGGCGGGCCTCCGCCGGGGTCAGAACAAACGTCGCTTTCATATTAAAATCCTCCTCACAAGCAAGAAAGTGGTATTACGCTTTTTCCGGGTGCTTCTTCAGGTCCACCACCGGGTTCACCAGGGGCTCCATGGCAAAGCCGTCGGGGCCCACGATGCGGCACTCGGCCACGTCCCCGTCCTGGATGTGGAAGGCCCGGGGGGTGCCGGTGGCCAGCACGTCGCCGGCGTACCAGCCCTGGATGCTGCTGTGGAGGGACACCAGCCGGTCCGGCTTATGGGTCATGTGGTCCACGGTGTTCTTGGCGTGGATCTCCCCGTTGTGCACCGACTGGACCTCCAGCTTCAGCACGTCGGGCACCTCGTCGGGAGTGACCAGCTGGGGGCCGAAGGAGAAGAAGGTGGGGAAGTTCTTCACGATGCACAGGTAGCGGGGGTTGCCGCTGAGGTAGTCGTTTCCCTTCAGGATGGACTCCTCGGTCATGTCCAGAATGGTGGTGTAGCCCACGATGGCGCTCTGCCAGTCCTCCTGGGCCACGTCCCGGCAGTCCCGGCCCATGATGATGCCCAGCTCCGCCTCGGCGGTGGTCTTCTGGGCCTCCTTCAGGGTGGGCAGCTGGATCTCGTCCCCCGGGCCGATGAGGGTGTCCGCCATTTTAAAGAAGCTGCCGGGGAAGCCCTGGGGAGGGGCGTTGCCGATGTCCCCCGCGTGCTCGGCGTAGTTCAGGCCGATGCCGAAGATCCGCCGGGGATTCCGGTACAGGGGGGCGTACTCCACCTGGTCCTGGGGCACCAGGCCGGGGATGGTCTCCAGCTCGTCCTTTCCGCCCTCGTTGTACCACTTGGTGAGGCCGGGCACCTGCTGGGCGCAGATCAGCTCGTACATCTCCTCTCTCCAGGCGGTGCCCTTGGCCGCGTTCAGGGCCGCGATGGGCAGGATGCCGGACTCCGTGACGATACCGGCAATTTCTTTGCCGCTTAACTTGATGGTTGCCAGACGCATAACGATTCTCCTTTTTCAGCCGTCCGGCGGGGCGGGGGGTCCCCGCCGCCGGGCGAAGTCCTCTGTTTTTATCTTACCACCCCGGCCGCGCCGGGGCAACGGCGTTTTTCTCAGATTCTCATTTCCGCAGGCTCTCCACCGCCTGTTTCAGGCGGCCGCAGCCCTCCACGATGCTCTCATAGCTGGCGGCGAAGGACATGCGCAGATAGCCCTCCCCGCCGGGGCCGAACACGTCGCCGGGCACCAGGGCGATCTTGGCCTCCTCCAGGAAATACTGGGACAGCTCCGCCGAGGGCTTCCCCAGCTCCTTGCAGTTGATGAAGATGTAGAAGGCACCCTTGGGGCACAGGCAGTGGATGCCGTCGATGTCGTTGATGGCTTTTACGGCGTAGTCCCGGCGGCGCTGGTACTCCTTCACCATCTCCTTCACCTCGTCCCCCTCCTGGGTGAGGGCAGCCACGGCGGCCGCCTGGACGAAGCTGGGGGCGCAGGTGGTGTTGTGCTGGTGGAACTTGTTCATCACAGTGATGTACTCCTCCGGAGCGGCCACATAGCCCAGCCGCCAGCCGTCCATGGCGTAGGCCTTGGACATACCGTTCATGGTGAAGGTGCGCTCCTTCATGCCAGGGAGGGAGGCGATGCTCACATGCTTACACCCGTCGTACACCAGCCGCTCGTAGATCTCGTCGGCAATCACCATCAGGTCGTGCTCCTGGACGATGGAGGCCAGCTCCTTGAGCACATCCTCCTCCAGCACGCCGCCGGTGGGGTTATTGGGGGTGACGATGACCACGGCTCGGGTCTTGGGGGTGATCTTGGCCCGAATCTCCCCAAAATCCATCTGGTAGCCGTTCTCCTCCTTCAGGCTGTAGGTGACGGCCCTGGCCCCCAGCAGGTTGGGTACGTTGATATAGTTGAGCCACACCGGATCGGGCACCAGGATCTCGTCCCCCTCGTCCAGCAGTGTGGCCAGCACGGCAAACACCGCCTCGGACAATCCCACGGTGACCAGCACCTCGGAGGCCTTATAGTCGATATGGTTCTCCCGCTTGAGCTTGTCGGCGATGGCCTGACGCAGCTCCATCATGCCGAAGTTGGAGGTGTAGTGGACCTTTCCCTGGGCCAAGGCCTGATCGGCCGCCTTTTTGATGTACTCCGGGGTATCGAAGTCGGGACGGCCGATCTCGAAGTGGAGCACCCGCTCCCCCGCCCGCTCCATGGCCAGGGCCTTCTCGTTTACCTTCCGGATGCCCGAGGGGGCCATCCGGTCCATCCGGGCTGCAATGTGATAGTTCATACGCATTCCGCTTCCTTTCCTGACGACTGCGCGCAGATATAACCGACGGATGCCGGACTTCTCCCGCGGCCGCTTCAGGGCGGACGCCTTGCCGCTTGTCCGGCTTTCTGCTATAATTTTACCGGAACCCGCCGGATTTGTAAAATTCGTAAGTGTTTAAGAGCTCATATCGTTTTGCTTATAGGGGGCGCTCTCATGCTGAACTACAAGGAGTACATCTACGCCATCTACCAGGAGCACAGCTTCTCCAAGGCCGCCCAAAAACTCTTCGTCTCCCAGCCCTGGCTCAGCTCGGTGGTGAAGAAGGTGGAGCAGGAGATCAAGACTCCCCTCTTCGACCGGAGCACCAACCCCATCTCCCTGACCCCCGCCGGGGAGTACTATATCCAGCAGGCGGAGAAGGTCATGGCCATTGAGGAGGACATGCGGGAGCACTTTGCCGCCCTCAGCGGCCCGGGCACCCAGCTGCACATCGGCAGCTCCATGTTCTTCTGCACCTACGTGCTCCCCCGGCTCTTTCAGGAGTTCCGGGAGCAGAACCCCCAGATCACCCTGACCCTCACTGAGGGGAGCAGCGCCGCCCTGTCGGAGAAGCTGCTGGAGCGCAAGCTGGACTTCTTCCTGGAGGCGGAGCCCCTCCAGGACCCCAAGATCCAGTCGGTGGCCTGGTGTACCGAGGAGATCGTGCTGGCGGTCCCGGCCCGCCTCCCCATCAACCGGGAGCTGGCGGAGTACCGCTACTCCTTCGACGAGATCCTGAAGCGGGGGGAGCCCGGACAGAAAAAGCCTCCGGTCCCCCTCCAGGCCTTCCGGGAGGAGCCCTTCCTGCTTCTCCAAAAGGGCAACGACATCTATGAGCGGAGCATGGAGCTGTGCCGGAACGCGGGCTTCGTCCCTAAGACCTCGGTCTTTCTCACCCAGATGATGACCGCCTACTACCTGGTCTGTGAAGGACAGGGGGTGTCCTTCCTGCGCTCCACCATCCCCGAGTATGTGGCGCCCACCGACAGCGTGGTCTTTTACCAGCTCCGCGACCCCATGGCCATGCGCCCCATCTACCTGTCTTATCTGAAGCGCCGCACCAATCCCGTGCAGCAGAAACTCATTGATTTCATGTGGAGCCGCAGCCTGCTGGAGGACCGGCCCGGTGAGCGGTAAGCTCCGCCATACGTTTTTTCATATAACCTCATACCATATTTCGGATTCGACAACGGCCTCCCCGCCCGCTATAATGGGCCCATCTCAAAAATGAAGGTTCTTTCTTTTTCTCCTTCATTTTTGAGGGCACCTGTTTTGCGAGAGCGCGTAAGGAGGCTTTTGTCATGTCAACGTACTATTTCCTTCCCACCCGGAACGTCTTTGGAATGGGCGCTTCCCAGGAGGCCGGCGAGCTGATGCGCAGCCTGGGCGGCCGCAAGACCATGATTGTCACCGATCGGTTCCTCCATGAGAGCGGCATGGCGGGACAGATCCAGGCCATCCTGGCCCAGGCCGGTTTGGACTCCATCGTCTTCCCCGGGGCGGAACCCAACCCCACAGACCAGAACGTGGCCGCCGGCGTGGCGGTGTTTCAGGAGAACGGCTGTGACTCCATCCTCTCCCTGGGGGGCGGCTCCTCCCACGACTGTGCCAAGGGCATCGGCATGGTGGCCGCCAACGGCGGGACCATCCACGACTATGAGGGCATCGACCGCTCCAGCCGCCCCCTGATGCCTCTGATGGCGGTGAATACCACGGCGGGCACCGCCTCGGAGATCACCCGGTTCTGCATCATCACCGACACCAGCCGAAAGGTGAAGATGGCCATTGTGGACTGGCGGGTTACCCCTCAAATCGCCATCAACGACCCGGAGCTGATGCGCGGCATGCCCCCCTCCCTCACCGCCGCCACCGGCATGGACGCCCTCACCCACGCCATTGAGGCCTATGTGTCCACCGACGCCAACCCCCTCACCGACGCGGCAGCCACCATGGCCATCCAGATGATCTCCCACTACCTGCCCAAGGCGGTGGCCAACGGCAATTACATGAAGGCCCGGGACAAGATGGCCTACGCCCAGTATCTGGCGGGCATCGCCTTCAACAATGCCTCATTGGGCTACGTCCACGCCATGGCCCACCAGTTGGGCGGTTTCTACAACCTGCCCCACGGCGTCTGCAACGCGGTGCTGCTGCCCTATGTGATGAAGTTCAACCTCATCGGCAACATGACCCGCTTCAAGGAGATCGCCATTGCCATGGGGGTGCGGGGAGAGAACCTGTCCTGCTCCGCCGCTGCCGAGGAGGGCATCGCCGCCGTCAAGCGCCTGGGACAGCGCCTGGGCATCCCCGCCAACCTGAAGGTGCTGGGGGTGCGCCCCGAGGACTTCGCCGTCATGGCCGAGAACGCCATGAAGGACGTATGCAGCCTTACCAACCCCCGCACCGCCACCAAGGAGCAGATCATCGAGGTGTACCGCCAGGCCTATGAGGGCGAATGAGCTTCGTTTCTGTTCATCTCGTTCTCCCTTCTTCCGATACACCGGAACCCAGCGGGTTTTGCACAGACCCGCTGGGTTCCAAGTCTTGGAGAACCGAAATTGCCCCCAATCGTTTCGCTGTATTTGCTATATATGAGGAGGATATTACAATGAGTAAAAAAATCTTGATTCTCAACGGCAGCCCCCGGAAAACCGGCAACACCGCCGCCCTGATCCGCTCCTTTGCCGAGGGGGCGGAGAGCGCCGGCAATACGGTCACGGAGTTCTTCCTGGACGGCCTGAACCTCCACGGGTGCAGGGGCTGCTTCGGCGGCGGCCGGGACCCGGAGCACCCCTGCGTCCAGCGGGACGACATGGACAAAATCTACCCGGTCTATAAGGAGGCCGACGTGGTGGTGCTGGCCTCCCCCCTGTACTACTGGACCATCAGCGGACAGCTGAAGCTGGCCTTTGACCGGCTGTTCGCCGTGGCCGAGTGCGACCCTAACCTGGCCAACCCCAAAAAGGAGTCCGTCCTGCTCATGGCGGCGGAGGGCCACGGCTTTGAGGAGACCCTGTACTGGTACGACCACCTGGAACAGCACCCGGGCTGGAGAAGCCTGGGCAGGGTGCTGTGCGGCGGGGTGATGAACCTGGGGGACATCGCCGGCCGGGAGGAGCTCCACCAGGCCTTTGAGCTGGGCCGGTCCATCTCCTGATATCGAAACTAAAAACGCGGACCCTGGAACATCCAAGGTCCGCGTTTCGTTTTTTATTTGCTCCGCTTCAGGACCTCCAGCAGGAAGGCCCACACCCGCTGGACGGAGGAGATGCTCATCCGCTCCCGGGGGGTGTGGATCTCCAGCAGGTCGGGGCCCATGGACACGCAGTCCAGCCCCGGAATCTTCCCCGCCAGCAGGCCGCACTCCACCCCGGCGTGGATGGCCTCCACCTTGGGCTCGTATCCGTACTGCTCCCGGAACACCTGGACCATCCGGTCCCGGAGGGGTGATTCCTCCCGGTATTCCCAGGCCGGATAGTCCCCGGAGTATTGGGTCCTGCCCCCCAGGGCCTGGGTGAGACAGGTGAGCCGGTCCTTCAGGGCCTCCTTCTGGGACCCCAGGGAGCTGCGCACCGAGAAGCAGGCCCGCAGCTCCTCCGCCCCGATGGTGAGGATACCCAGGTTCAGGGAGGTCTGCACCAGGCCGGGGATGTCCCCGCTCATGGCCTGCACCCCGTTGGGCAGGCAGGTGAGCAGGCACACCGCCCGCTCCGTACTCGTCCGGTCCATGGGAGTTCCCTCCCAGTGGGAGGGCTCCGCCCGCAGAAACAGCTCCGGGTCGGTGGTCCGGTGCTCCCGCCGCAGGTCGGCCTCCAGCTCCCCGAGGGCGGCCCGGGCCGCCGCCTCGTCGGACACCACGATCTGGGCCCGGCTCTCGGTGGGGATGGCGTTGTCCTTGCTGCCCCCCGCCGCCGCTCCCAGGCGCAGCTCGGTCCGGGCGGACACCGCCCGCAGGCAGCGGCCCAGGAGAACGTTGGCGTTGGCCCGGCCTCGGTGGATCTCCGTCCCCGAGTGTCCCCCCGCCAGGCCGCCCACCGTAACGGCCAGCACAGTTCCCGAAAAGGGCTCCCGTTTTACGGGGAGGATGCACTCGGTCCGGTTGCCCCCGGCGCAGCTGACGGTGAACACCCCCTCCTCCTCCGAGTCCAAGTTGATGAGGGTCTTGCCCCGCAGGGGGGACACGTCCAGGGCGGCCGCCCCCAGCATGCCCACCTCCTCGTCCACGGTGAGAACCACCTCCAGACGGGGGTGGGGGAGGTCCCGGGCGTCCAGCAGGGCCAGGGCCATGGCCACGGCGATGCCGTCGTCGCCCCCCAGGGTGGTCCCCCGGGCGGTGACAAAGTCCCCGTCCGCCTCCAAATCCAGCCCCTCCCGCTCCAGATCTTTTTGACAGCCCGGCTCCTTCTCGCACACCATGTCCAGGTGGCCCTGGAGGATCACCGGCTCCGCCCCCTCATAGCCGGGGGCCGCCTCCTTGATGATGATGATATTGTTGAGGGCGTCCTGGTGGTACTCCAGCCCCCGGGCCTTGGCAAAGGCGGCGCACCAGTCGCTCACCGCCCTGGTGTTCCCCGACCCGTGGGGGATGGCGCACAGCTCCTCGAAATAGTGAAACACAGCCTTGGGCTGCAATGGGGATAGCACTTCCATACTGCGCTCGCTCCTTTTCTCGCTTCTGCCGTTATCTTACCCCGGGCGGCCCCCTTTGACAAGGTCTTTTTCTTTTTCCGCCCCCATGGTACAATACGGACATCTGATTGGAAGCGAGGTGGGTCCCGTGGACCATATTTTGATTGTGGAGGACGACCGGGCCCTGAGCCAGGGCATCCGCCTGGCCCTGGACCAGGCGGGGCGGCAGTTCACCCAGTGCCACACCCTCCGGGAGGCGGAGGAGGCCCTGGCCGCCCACCTGCCCCAGCTGGTGATCCTGGACCTGAACCTGCCCGACGGCAATGGGCTGGACCTGCTCCGGCGGCTGCGGGCGGCCTCCCCCCTGCCGGTGCTTATCCTCACCGCCAACGACCTGGAGGTGGACCAGGTGCTGGGACTGGAACTGGGGGCGGACGACTATGTGACCAAGCCCTGCTCCCTGGCGGTGCTTCGGGCCCGGGTGAACAACCTGCTCCGGCGGTCCCGGCCCGCCGCCCCGGTGCTGGAGCTGCCCCCCTACGTCTTTGACTTCGGGCGGATGGTCTACACCAAAAACGGGGTCCCCCTGGACCTGTCCAAGACGGAACAGCGGCTGCTGCGGCTGCTGGCGGAGCACCGGGGCCAGACCCTCACCCGGGAGCAGCTGCTGGACCGGGTGTGGGACGGGGGAGAGTTTGTGGACGAGAACGCCCTGTCCGTGGCGGTGAACCGGCTGCGCCGGAAGCTGGGGGAGGCACCCATCCGCACGGTGTACGGCGTGGGCTACGTGTGGGCGGAGGGCTGATATGGACGGATATTCTGTGCTCTGCCTGCTCCTGGCCGGGGGCGGGGTGATCTTCGGGGTGGTCCAGTGGCTCCGGGCCCGGCGGCAGCTGGCCCAGATGGACCGGATGCTGGACCGGGCCCTGGAGGGACAGTTTCAGGAGACCGCCTTCGACGAGTCGGCCCCCTCCGCCCTGGAGGCCAAGCTGGCCCGGTTTCTGAACGGCTCCGCCGCCTCCGCCCGCGGCCTGGCGGAGGAGCGGGGCAAGATCGCCGCCCTCATTGCGGACATCTCCCACCAGACCAAGACCCCCATCGCCGCCCTGCTGCTGTACTCCTCCCTGCTGGCGGAGAGCCCCCTCCCCCCGGAGCAGCGGGAGCAGGCCCGGGTGGTCCAGGCCCAGGCGGAAAAGCTGCGGTTTCTCATCGAAACCCTGGTGAAGTCCTCCCGGCTGGACAGCGGGATTCTCGTCCTCACCCCCGCCCTCCACCCGGTGGCCCCCCTGCTGGAGGAGGCGGCCGCCCAGTATTCCGGTGCGGCGGCGGAGAAAAACATCTCCCTCACCGTGCAGCCCGCCCAGGGCAGCGCCCGGTTTGACCAAAAGTGGACCGCCGAAGCCCTGGGCAACGTGGTGGACAATGCGGTAAAGTACACGCCCCCCGGGGGCGCGGTCACCCTGTCCGCCGTCTTTTACGAGCTGTTCTGCTGCATCCAGGTGTCCGACACCGGCCCCGGCGTCCCCGAGGGGGAGCAGGCCCGCATCTTCGGCCGCTTCTACCGGGGAGAGGGGGTACGGGACCAGGAGGGGTTAGGACTAGGGCTCTTTCTCACCCGGAGCATCCTCACCCGGGAGGGGGGCTATGTGAAGCTGTCCTCCAAACCCGGGAGGGGCAGCACCTTTTCCCTCTATCTGCCCCTGGAATGAACTGCGGCCCCGCCGGCTGAACCGGCGGGGCCGCATGTTTGTTCCGAAAACGCTGGGCGTCACCGCCGCAGGTCGTGGTCGTCCTCCCGGGCCATCTTGGCCACCACGCCGGACAGGGCCAGCAGGGCGATCAGGTTGGGGAAGACCATCAGGGCGTTGAACAGGTCGGATAGGTTCCACACCAGGGGGGCCTCCAGCATGGAGCCCAGGGCCACGCACACCACCGCGATGCAGGCGTACACCTTCACCGCCTTGACGCCGAACAGGTACTTCACATTCTGGGCGCCGAAGAAGTACCAGCCGATGACGGTGGAGAAGGCGAAGAACAGCAGGCAGATGGCCACGTACAGGTTGCCGAAGCCCTGGAACACGGTGGTGAAGGCCACCTGGGCCATGTTCTCGGCGGCGGGGTTTTCCGCCATGTTGTTCACGTTCAGGGCGCCGCTGGTGATCATCACCAGGGCGGTCATGGTGAGGACGATGAAGGTGTCGATGAACACGCAGATCATGGCCACAATTCCCTGATCCTGGGGTTTCTCTACCTTGGCCATGGCGTGGGCGTGGGGGGTGGAGCCCATGCCGGCCTCGTTGGAGAACAGGCCCCGGGCCACGCCGAAGCGCATGGCCTCCCGCACGCCGATGCCGGCGGCGCCGCCCACAATGGCCTGGGGATCAAAGGCGCCTACCACGATCATCCGCAGGGCGTTGGGCAGGGCGGTGATGTTGGCGATAAGGAGGACCAGGCCGCCCACCAGATAGAAGGCGGCCATGATGGGCACCAGCTTCTCGGTGACCGAGGCGATGCGGGTGACGCCGCCCAGGAAAATGAAGGCGGCCACCAGGGCCAGAATCACGCCCACGATCCAGGTGGGGACGTTCAGGGCCTCCCGGAAGGCGTTGCTGATGGCGTTGGACTGGACCATGTTGCCGGTGAAGCCCAGGGC
>ERZ857801.1477-NODE-1477-length-24627-cov-11.776127_pt1 | contig 24627 bp, 18 predicted proteins | sample MGYA00519762_ERZ857801 | MGnify/ENA primary metagenome ERZ857801 (study PRJEB31778, sample SAMEA3449368) | human gut metagenome | biome: human gut; feature: human-associated habitat; material: faeces | place: United Kingdom | collected 2010/2012 ...
CTCCTACTGTATGGTTTGTTATATTTGCTACTTCTTTGTCTATTGCTTTTCTTTCTTCGTAATTGTCTATAGCATCTGTTTTTCTTGTATCTACTGAATCTTTGTACCATTCTTTATTATCTTTATTATTTTGGTATCTATTTGAATCATATACTGTCCCTTTATAATATTGTACTTTGTAGTCTTTATTTCCCCATGTATATGTTATTGTGTATTGTCCTGGTATATAGCCTGAGAATTCGTAATTTCCATTTGCATCTGTTGTTGTTTCTATATCTCCTATAGAATTATTTAATTCATGCAATGTAACTTTTACTCCTGCTACTGTATTTTCACCATTATCAAATTGTCCGTTTCCTTGTCTTATTTCTCCTGTCTTTAATTCTTCTGTTGTACTATCGACAAATACTGTTCCGGCAATTTTTCTTGCATCTGTTAATTCTAATTGTACTGGTGGCGCTGCATCTGTATCATCTTCGTATGTGTCAACATTTCCTATCTTCATATTTCCTGGTACTGAGTCAATATCTACTGCCGCTACTGTATTTTCATTATTATCTTTATATACTGTATATGAATTTATTTCTACTGTACTATATAATGTTTCTTTATTATTTAGTATTTGTAATACCGCTTCTCTATTTAATTTATATTGAACATATAAATAATTTGATTCTCCTGATTTTATAACTGTATTTGTATCTATTATAGCCTTGTTATATTCTTCATTATATTTTTCACTTGAAGCTATATTTAAGTTTCCTGTTATATTATTTTGTCCATCAATTCCTGTTCCAGCTGATACTAATTCATAACGATTATCAAAATAATTAACTATACTATTTGCTTTTGTTAAATATGATGATTCATTTCTTATTGCTATTTTATATGTTAAATATACTTGCATTTCTTTTGATTTATCATTTGTTTGATAATTTACATCTGATTCATATACAGCTCTTTTATATGTTCCTGTATAACTATTTTTAAATTTTACTCCAACATTCCAAGAATCTGAGTTATCTGGTATCATTCCAGAATCATTTAATCTTTTACCATATTTGTAAACGTGCCAATAACCATTTACTCCAACATTTACATTTTCTAAATCATTTGCAATTGCTAAATCTGCTTGTGGTTTTTCATATAGTCCTAAATTGATATATCTTATTTCTTTTGTTCCTGGTTTAAAGTAATTTGCTATATTATATCCAGCATCATTTGTTTTTGCATGTATTATACATGATGAACTGTCATTTATTTTTGCAACATGATCTTGTGTATTTGTATATCCAATTGAATATTTGTTGTTTACATTTACTCTATTTTCCCCTGTTGCTTCAACACTTGTAAAGTTTTTATCTAATACATCTCTTTCTACTTTATCTGTTGATTTTGAACCATTATTCTTATTTATATTAATTGCAACTGATTGATAGATTAATCCATCATATTCAAATTCAATATAATAATCTGCTAATTTTTCAATTTCAACATCTTCAAAGATATATTCACCACCAGTTATTTCATTATATAATCCATTTTCTGATGATTTTGTTTCTTTTAGTGTATTTCCATCTTTGTCTTTTAATCTAACTGTTATTCCATTAAATGATTCATCATTTACATCATATTCATCATCTTTATATAAATCATTTCTTACTGTTTGTTTTCCAGATTGAACATCTTTCCAAATATAACCTGATAATTTAATATATTTTTGTATATTTTTTATTGTTATTGATGTTTGGTTAATTGGTATTTCTATTCCATCTTTTATTATTTCATAACCATAATTTGGGTTTTTAGTTTCATATGCTACATATGTTCCCATTATTAAGTTTTCAAATTTTATTTTTCCATTTGAATCTGTCATAAACTCTGTTGCTTCACTTCTATTATCAACATAACTTAATATTCCATTTGTTTGTTTTACATATTTGTTTGTATCTTTATTTTGTAAAACAAATCCTACACCTACTAATGGTAATTTTTCATCTCTTGAATCCACTTTATAAATTTCTAGATTTTTTGTTAATGTTATATCATAATTAAAGTCTGCATTTATTTCTGTTTCTGTTGGTTTATCACCTGTTTTTACTAACATCAATCTTTGTGTTCCAGAATTTCCTAAAAACCATAACTCTGCTGTATATACACTACCTGTGTCTATTTTTCCTTTAGCTGATATACTTGAAATTTTTGTGTGCTCTGAAGTTGCTTCTACTGTTACATAGAAATTTTCATCTGAAGAAACATCTGATTCATTTATAAATACTTCGCTATCTCCTTCAAATCTACTATACCATACTTTTGAATATTCTGAATTATTTTCATCATATACATATATATTTGATAAACTTCCTTCAAAATTCCAATTAAATGGTCCAACTCTTACATAAGATTTTCCATTTTCATTGTATGCTGTTGTACTTATATTAGATTTATCTGTATTATCTGTTATTGTAGTATTTGCACTTCCTATAGAATTAGCATAATCCTTTGCATCATTTATAATTTCTGTATCTTCATCTCCAGTATTATTATCATATGACCAATTGGCACCTAATGCATCACCAACATTACTATACCATGTATTTATATAAGCCCATATTGCATTTTGTGCTTCTGAAGTATTTTGGAAATTTTTTACTCCGTTACTATAACCCATGTTTTTAGATAAAATATATGCTAATACACCATTAGAATTATCTGTTACACTTGTACCAGCTGTATTCCAAGCTGTATTTCCTTCTATTTTTATGTATTTTTGAACTGTATATACTATATCAATACCATCTAATGATGCACCTTTTTCAACACAGTATAAATCATCTCTATCAACTAAATCTGCTGAACTTACATATACACTTTCATCTTCATTTGTATCACCTTTTATATTGTCTAAACGTGTTGTAGCATTAACTGTTCCTGATATTACAAATATTGCTGTAGTCATAATTGCTGTAATATTTAATAGACCTTTTTTTATTTTATTCATTTTTATTTACCTCCTTTCCTATAAAATTCTTCCATGTATAATTTTTCTTGATATTAAATAAGATCCTGCTAAAAGTATTGCTACTGTTGTTATTATTAATGAAATTGTTGTTACTACTTCACCTGTTTTTATACTTAATATTACTTCTGCTGTTCCCATATCATCTTCACCTTTTACTTTATTACCTGCTGTTGAGTCAACATCTTGTAATCCTAATTCATTGTAACTTTCTACAATTTCCGCTGTATTTGGAATTAATCCTGTATTACTTTCAGTCATTTGTTTTGTTACAATCAATTTAATTTCTTTGCTTTCACCTGGTGCTATTTTTTGGTTTGCAAAACTTGTTGTGTATACATTTCCATCTGCTTGATACCAATCTTTGTTCAATTCTGAACTAAATTTGTAATCTGATGATAAGTAATCTGCAATTTTTCTTACATAAGCATCAACTTCACCTTCGTTTGTAACTTTTATTGTATATTCAACAACTACTGTTGTTGCATTAACTAATTTTGCATCAATTTCTGCTTTTGCAAGTGTTGCATTATCATATTCTTTTGTAACTGTTCCTTTTGAGTTTTGAATTGTTATTCTATTAACTGTTTTGTCTAATTTCAAGTCAAATACTTTTGCTTCTTGTAATCCAATATTTATGTTTGCAACATTATTATTATTTAATTTTATAATTTCTGTTGCTCCTACTGTCTTTTCTTCATTATTTTGATTTATCTTTTTATTTATTACTTTTGAGTTATTTTCTTCTGATACTCCTGCTTTTTCATAAGTTGTTAGTATATATTTTGAAGTATCATATTCAAATATTACTATATATTCTCCATTTGGTACTTTGTTTAAACTATAAAAACCATTATTGTCTGTTGTTGTTACTATTTCTTTTCCTTCTGTATCTTTAGCTATCTCATTATTAGATGTAGATACTAATCTTACTACAATTCCTGATAATAATTGTTCTGATGTATCTTTTTGTCCATTATTATTTGTGTCTAACCATGCTGTACCAGCAATTACATTATTTGTTGTAACAGTTGAATCTGGGTTTTCTGTATTTTCACCATTATTTGTATTACCGCCATTATTATTTCCGTTGTTATTTCCGTTGTTGTTACTATTTGATTCTGGTTGTAATATATGTTTTACAGTTGCCTCTTTTAATTTTAATCCGTCAACACTAACGACTACATTATTTTCAATCTCCATAGCTTTGCTATTTCCTGGTATTTTATTTACAATTGCTTTTACTGTATATTCAACAGTTTCATTTTCAGCTAATTCATCTTTAATTGTTAATTTAGAATTTTGTTCTAAATATTGTCCTTTTCCTAATACATTTCCATTTTTTTGAACTTCTGATAATGTTGTTTTATTTGAAATACTGTCAACTATTTGAATATTTTGTAATTTTTCTGTTCCTATATTTTTTACTTTTATTTTATACTCAATTGTTTCCCCTGCTTTAACATAGTTATTACTATTATTTGAAGTCATACTTAATTCTATATTAGCAATTCTTACATTAAATTCTAATTGATTTGAATAAAATGTTTCTTTATTTTGTTCTGCTGTTACAGACATTTTTGAATTTGTCAATTTTGTATTACTATCTATAATTGTTTCAATAACAACTCTCTTTGTTTCACCTGCTGAAATCTTATCTATAACAATATATTTATTATTTTTTTCTACTACATTGTTATTTTCTGAATTTGTGTAACTAATATCTCTTACATTAAATATTTCTCCGGCTAGCACATTAACTTTAACATTTTTTAAATCTTCATTTGAAGTATTTTTTACATTTGCAATATAGCCATATGTATAACCATTTTTTACTTGCTCATTATCTGTTGTTGAATATAATTCAATTTCAATATTTGCTTCTTTTACTTCTGTTATAAGTTCATTAGATTTTTTTGTAACTTCTCCATATTTAGTTGTTAATTCATTTGATAATTTTGTTCCTTTTGTTCCTTTATTTACTTTTACTAAATAACTTTGAGTTGTTGTTTCTCCAACTGATAATTTTGCAATATTAAATTGTATATTTTTTCTATCTTTATATTCTATAAATGGTTTATAATCAACTGGTTCAATACTCATCCCTGTTGGTACTTCATTTTTTTCTACATATGTTGTACCTTCTGGTACTTTTCCCACAACATTAATGTTTGTCATATCTTCTGTTCCAGTATTAGATACTGTAACTGTATATTTTATAATTTCTCCTTCTTTTACTTCTTGTGTTCTTTCTTCTCCTGCTACAAAGGCTTTTAATGTTGTATCCACAACTGGACCTTTTCCTGTTTCTAATGTTAATCTATCTAATTCTACAGATGATTCTGTTGAATTATTTGTGTTTGTATAATATACATTATAACCTTCTTGTGCTACTTTGTTGTATTCTAAGTTTTCTGGAATTGTAATTCCATATGTAATATCAATTTCTTCTAATACATCTAATTCATCTACTATAATTAAATATTTTTTTACATTAGTAAAATCAGTTATATTTTCTTGCCATGCATTTGATGTATTTTCTAGATCTGTTGTTGCTTTTTCGTTATTTGAATAATATATTTTTACTTTACTATTATCTATTCCAGATACTTTTATGGCACCATTTACTAATATATCGATATTATTTATTCCAGATACTGCATCTTTTGTTGGGAATGTTCCTAAAATCTTAACATTTGAAATTTTGTCTTCATTATTATTTATTATATTTTTTTCTATTGTCACATTTTTTTCTGTTTCTGAAGTTTGTAATTTTGCTGTTTTTTCACCATCATTATTTATAACATTAATTCCATAATCTGAAATTTGATTTGTTGTTACAAGTCCAGCATATGAAACTATATTAATATTTTGTTGTTCTGTTCCAATATTTGCTCCATTTTTATAATTAATTGCATTTGCATTTGTGTATGTCATTATTACTGTTTCCGTACTGCTTGTTGCTTTTTTATTTATTGTTAAATCTGCATTTATTAATAACACAGCTCCATCTATTGCTTCATCTTTATATTTTGTTTGTTCTCCATCAAAGGTTATTTCTATTGTTTTACCATTTAATTTTGAAGATTTGATTTTTAATTCATCTTCATATATTAAAGATATAGAATTTACTTTAATGTTTTCTATTTTTTCTGGTAATTGAATTCTTACAACTGGATTTTTAAATAATTCATTACTTTCTTCCTTTGATTGTAATGTAACTCTAAATTCAACATTTTGATTTGTTGTCATTGTTGAAAGTTCTGTTTTATTTATTTCTAGTTTGGCAGATGTTTCTGTTTCTTTTAATTCAATTTTGCTTTCTGCTTCTTCTATTTTATTTTCTTTGTCAACTGATGTATAAGTACCTTCTGCATTTAAAACAATTTCATTTGCAGTTTTTATAGTATTTTTATTAGCATTTACAATTGTTTTTGTATTTTCTATTTCTAGTTTTTCTATTTTTTGTGGTGTTGTTAATATCATTTTAATATTTTCAACATTCTCTTTATATTCTACTATGATATCTCCGTTTTCATTTGCCTCTGTTTGTGAATCTATATTTGTTAATTGCTTATTTGTATCTGTATTTACAATTGTTATTCTACCATTTTCTCCAAGTATGTCTATCATTTTTTGTTTATTTATTTTTGTAGTTTTGTAAATTGATTTTATAGTGCTATTATTATCTTTTTCTAATATATTTACACTTGATGCAACTCCTACTAAATTTGTATTTAAAATTGTTTTATATGTCAATTCTCTATCTATACTATAATATAATTTACCTTTGTATATGCTTGTTTCATTTTGAACTTGTTCAATTTTAAATATAGAATCTTTTTCTTCGTTACTTAATCCCATTTCATGAGATGCTGTAAATACTGTTTTATTATCATCATAAAGTTCTATTTTTGAACTTATTTTATTTGATTGTTCTTCAAATCTACCAGTTTCATCAAATATATATGTAATAATAAATGTATCGTTTCCTTCTCTTAACCAAGAAACTTTATTTTCTACGTTTTCATTATTTACAGTTATATTTATTGTTCCTGTTTCTGCATTATAATTCCACATATCATCTGATAATTTTTTATTATTTGTTGTTAAATTATCAACAGAACTTACTAATACTGTTTTAGGAAATTTATCTAAAATTTTAGGAGCAACAATTTCTAATGAAGTAGATTTTATAGGAAATAAGTTATCTTTTATTCCTGACATTACTTTTATTTGTACAATTTTTTTATCTACACCATTATAATTTAAAATCTTATTTGTTATTACTTCTTGTGATAAGATATTATCACCTTTTTGATATGGACTTACCATATGTAATCTTACTGTTCTTGTTGCTGTTATAGAAATATTTTTTTCTGTTTCATCTCTATAAATGCCACTTAAACCTAATTTTGATTCTATGCTTATTAAACTTAAATCAAATTCACTATCTTTTACAAACTCAATTCCAACTTCTATTTCTTTTGTATCTCCGGCATTTATTTGATTTAAATAAATATTATTTTCATCTATTTTATTTACTATATCATTTTGAATATCTGTTTTAAATTTAAAATTAGAATTTTTTAATGAGATTTGTCCATTAAAATATCCATTTTGTTTTACAGACACTTGTAGATACATTTTCATATCTTCTGAATTTATTTTTTCATCCAATGAACTTACTTTGCTTCCATTAGAATCTTTAAAATAAGCCATAAACTCTACGTTTTTATGACTAGTACTTTTTGTTTCGCTTATAGCATTTGCAGCATATGATACTATGCTATCACATAAAACTAAAACATTTGCCATTGTTAAAGTTATTATTAATGCTATCGCTGTAGTAACTTTTAAGATTTTTTCTTTCATAATATTTCCCCCTAAAATAATTAATTTTTATAATATATAATATATATAATTATTGCTTATATATAATATAATTCTAGTACTTATAAGTCAATACAAGTATTTTTCAGTACAAACTAAGCACTAAACTTTATTTACGGAACTAGAAAAAAGATTAATATTTCAATTATATTAAATTAATATTAAATTTTTATTACAAGTTTCGGCAAAATAATCCTTTTACATAATTCTTCCAGAATATATTATACAACATTTAGATTGTTTTTTCAACGTTTTTTAAAGCTTTTTTCTGTATTTTTTTAATTTTTTTAGTTTACTTTTTAGCATCAGTTACCAATTAATACTTTTGAAGATAGAGGCTGGTAAATATATGAAATAATTATTTTTGAATGCGATTGGAATAATTTTAGAAATTCTTAATTGATTTTTAGGGGAATGTTCACGTCGAACGAAGTGAGGACTAAGTGAAAGGGTCCCAAAAAATCAATTTAGAATTTCTTTAATTATGTATTGAGCCGAAAAAATAATTATTTCATATATTTACCAGCCTCTACCTCCAAAAACATTAATTAGTAACATTTCTATTAATTTTGAATATAATAATTATGATATTACATATATCATACATAATTTAATATACTTTATTAGAGGTGATAATTATGAATAATAATTCTATGAATTTAAATAATCAATCTATGGAGAATATAAAAAATCTCGTAGATAACGGAAATATTTCAGAAGCAATTTCTCAAATTTCTCCTGAAATGATACAAAATTTTTCTAAAATATTATCAAGTCAAAAAAACGAAAATCAAACTCAAAACAGCCAAACACAACAAAACAATGTAAATTCTAATTTTCAAAATGAACAAACTAATTCTGCAAAAGCACAAAACAATGATTTTAATTTTAATATGGACAATATTGATATGAATACCATTAAAAACATATCTTCAATAATGGGAAATATGAATAATACCAAAAATGATCCCAGAGCTAATTTACTAGCTTCTTTGAAGCCATATCTTAGAGATAGTAAAAAAAGTCAATTAGATAATTATATGAATTTATTAAACGTTACTAAAATCGCTGAAATTATGAAGAACACCAACACAAATAATAAGGAGAATTGAAATGTTTAGATTTCCATATTTGGGGTTCCCTTATGGTTACCCTTATTACAACTATTCTAACAAATATTATTATAATAAAAACATTGAAAAAAAAGAAGAAAAAACTAGTATTGCAACTCCTGATGAGCCTCGCTCTACTAGTCCTTCTTCTACTTCTAATGTTCAACCTATTTTCGAAATTTTTGGTATTAAATTATTTCTAGATGATCTTATTATTTTAGGAATTCTTTTCTTTTTATATAAAGAAGAAGTTAAAGATGATATGCTTTATATTATTTTATTTTTGTTGTTATTTGCTTAAAAAGCTATTATTCTATTATTATTTTATCGCCATCTATACTTACATATGCTTGTTTGTGCATAGTTTCTTCATCTCTGTTTATTTCTTTTACAATATTTGCGATTCTTATTTGTACTGCATCAAGATTTCCTGCAGATATAAATGCTTGTTTATTTCCTTTTGCTCCAGCATGTGCTAAGCCTCTTAAATTTCCTAATACAACGATATTGTCTGATGCAATTACTTCTGCCCCTGAATTTACATCTCCTAATATTACGATACTTCTTTCTGCTTCTAATCTTTGACCAGACCTTAAAGAACCTCTATGAAATTCCGTTTCAGAAATTCCTATTTCTTGTTCGAAAGTTCTTTTTATACTAGAAAGCCCTAACGTTTTAGGCATATCAAATTCTATTTCTACATCTATTGTATCTTTTATTATTTCTTGTATTTCATCTATTTCTTTATTTTTTAATATTTTTCCAACTACTCTAATTGGTGTTTTTTCATTTTTATATAATTTTTTCAATTCTGGTAATTTTTTTCTTAGTGTATCTAAAATTTGTTCTTGTTTTGCATCTTCCGCTATTTTTATTATAATTTCATTTTTCTTTAAATTTATACTAATACAATTATTCATTTCTACATCCTACTTTCTAAGTAATTTATCTCATATTTTCTGTGTATGCAGTAGCAGTCATATCTTCTGTAACGTTTTGTGTATTCATTCCAAAATATTCTGCCATTATATCTCTTACCGCTTCTGCTGTATAGTTTCCGTGACCACCATTTTCAACCATTATTACTACCGCAATTTCTGGGTCATCATATGGTGCAAATCCTGCAAACCATGCATTTACTATATCATTATTATTAGCATCTTTACCAGCTTCTGCCGAACCAGTTTTTCCTCCAACTTCTATATTAAAGTTTTTAAATCTCACATATGCTGTTCCTGATTCATCTGATGTAACTGATTTCATTCCTTGTTTTACAGCATCAACATATTGTTTATTTAATGTGATATCTTCTTCTGAATTTTCTGTCTTACTTCCTAATTTTTCTGTTACAAATTTATTTATTTCATCTTTTGATACTTCTGTTCCATCTGATTTTTGAACTGTCTTTATTATTGTTGCATCTATTTTATTTCCACCATTTGCAATCATACTAATATATTTTGCCATTTGTAATGGTGTAAATCTATTATAACCTTGTCCTATTGCTGCATTTAGAGTATCTCCAGGATTCCAGTTTTGTTTGATTGATTTAACATAATCTTTGCTAGCTAATGTTCCTGCTGTTTCATTTGGTAATTCTATTCCTGTTTTTGTTCCTAATCCAAAATATTTTGCATATTTATTTAAATTATCAATTCCCATTCTATCTGCTGTTTCATAGAAGAAATAGTTACAAGATTTTTCAATCGCCCCTATAACATTTAATGAACCATGTCCTCTATGGTAGTCTGTATAATACCAGCAATCCCATGTTGCTCCATATTTTTTATACTGCCCAACATCATTTATTCTATCATTTAATGTTATACTTCCAGATTCTAAACCAGCTATAGCCGTAACCATTTTAAATATAGAACCCGGTGCATATGCACTTTGAATTGTTTTGTCTAATAATGGATGTGCTTCATTATTCAAATAGTTATTCCATTCTTCTGTCCCTATTCCATTTGCAAAAGATTGTGGATTATAATCTGGGTAACTTGCCATAGCTAAAACTTCACCATTTTTTACATTCATTACTACACAAGCTCCGCCTTGAGCATTATATGCTTTTCCAAAGCCTCCATTTCTTATTTTTTCGATATTTGCTTTCAAAGCATTTTCTACTACTTTTTGTAACTTAGAATCTATAGTTAATACAACATCATCTCCTGCTACAGCTTCCTTTTCAACAACTTCTGCTGTTGTTGTTCCATCAACAGCCATATCTATTTGTTTAGTACCATTTTTGCCCTTCAAATATTCTTCAAAAACAGATTCAATTCCAGTTTTTCCTATAATATCATTTTGAGTATATGTATCTTTTCTGGTTTGATACTCAGAGTCTTGTATTTTTGCTGCATATCCTAATATATGTGCTGCTAATGTTCCCTCATTATATTTTCTTACAGGCTCAATACTAATACTTATTCCAGGAAATTCATCTCCATTTTCACTAAACTCTGCAACAGCTTCTCTTGGAACATCTTTTGCTATTGTAAGTGCTTTAGTACTACTATACCCTTCTTTTGTAATAGCATATCTTATTGCTATTATTTTTCTTATTTCTGTAACATCATCATTTTCTATTTTGTATTTATCTTTAAATTTATAAAAAGCCTCTTCTGCTGTTGCATTTTCACCTATATTATAACTTTTCTTCCAATTTTTTAAAGTTTCATCTAATATTTTAAAAGAAAAAGGATTTATATTAATTGGAAAAGAGTCTGAATAGCTAACTTGATATTTTTCTAATACATTTACGATTTTTAATATTGAATTATTTAATGTGTTATTATCTATTTTACTTTTATATAATTCGACATTAAATTTTTGAGAAGATGTAACTAATACATTTCCTGATCTATCTAATATTTCTCCTCTTGCTGCTAACAATGTACTTTCTCTTGTTAGTCTTGTGTTTGATTCTTCTCTATATTCTTTTCCATGTATAATTTGTAAATTAAATAATTGAACTATCAATATAATTCCAATTATATATGTAAAAACTGTCATCGTATTATATCTAAGATTTATGCTTTTTTTATTTATTTTCTTTGCCAATTTTTCACCTTCTTCTTGTTTGAATTTTTTATAAATTTTAAAAATATCTTGTTAATATTCTATTTCCTTTATATTCATTTTCAATATAATAGCCAAATTTTTGCATTAGTGGGTATAAAATAATTGTTAAAATTATGTTATATAAAATTTCAATTAAAAGAATAATTATAAAATTAAATATTTCAACATTCATTGAATATATAATATATTTCATAAAATATGAAGCAATTTCAAAAATTATAGTTGACCCAAATACCATAAATATTATTGTCATTCTACTATCTTTTGAAAAATTTTTATCAAATATAACAGCTAAAATTCCAACTAATACTAATCCAATTAGATTTATTCCTATTTTTTCTTCCATTAATAAATCTAAAAATAATCCTATTACTCCACCATAAATTGTACCTAAACTTTTATTACCAAATAATCCTATAAATAAAACATAAACAACAAAAAGATTTGGTTTTATACCAGCAATTGTAAACCAACTAAAAAAATTGGATTGTAAAAAATATATTATAAATGCTATTAACACTAAATTTATATTTATTAGAAATTTTTTCAATTGGTTCACCTCTATTCTTTATTAATTATTTTTTATTACTAAAACTGTATTTAATTTATTAAAATCTACTGCAGTATTAACTATTGCATATCTATCTGTAATATTTTTTGTTGACACTATTTTACCTATTGTTCCAACATGAATTCCCTTTGGGTAAATCCCACCTAATCCTGATGTTTCAACACTATCTCCTTGTACAATATTTGCATCTGTTGATATATACATAGCTTTCAATTCTGAATTATTATTTAATGTGCCTTTACATACAATACTATCTTTATTTGTACTCATTAAGCAACTTACAGAACTTGCTGTGTCTACAATTGTTCTAACTTTTGCTGTTGAATCTGTTACTGAAATTACATTTCCAACCAATCCTTCATCTGCAATTACTGTCATATTTTCTTCAACACCATCTTTTTTACCTATGTTAATTATTACTGTTTTTGAATAATTACTAATATCTTTGTTTATTACATAACCTGGTATTGTTTTATATTCTCCGTATTTTTCTGTTAAATTTAAGTATTCTTTTAAGGTTTCATTTTCTGATTTTATATTTTCTAATTCTCTTAGCGATTGTTCCAATTTGCTATTTTGATTTTTTAATTCTTGATTTTCTGCCTTTAAATTACTAATATCTGTAAAAAATGTAGAATTTCCGCTTACTTTATTTTTTAAATATGTTAGCCCATTTTGTACAGGCATTATTAATTTATTTGCAATATTTTCAAAAAAAGTTGTATTATCTTCTATATTAGAAAAAACTACTATTAAAATTAAGATTACTATTGTAATAACAATTCCTAATATACCTGTTTTTTTGGTTCTATACATATTTTTCCTCACTTTCATTTTTCAATTATTCTTATCTTCTTTTTCTTGCATTTATTAAAACTGTTTTTAATCTTTCTAAATCTTCTAAAGTTTTTCCTGTTCCTCTTACTACACAATCTAGTGGTTCATCTGCAATATATACAGGCATTCCAGTTTCTATACTTAATAATTTATCTAAATTTTTTATTAAAGCTCCTCCACCAGCTAGAACTATTCCTTTTTGCATAATATCTGATGATAATTCTGGTGGTGTTTTTTCTAGTGTTGCTTTTACTATATCAACTATTTTAGATATTGACTCTCTCATAGCTTCTTCAACTTGTGAAGATTTTATTTTTACATTTCTTGGTAAGCCATCTGTTAAGTCTCTACCTCTTACTTCTATTTCTATATCTGTCATAAGTGGCATTGCACAACCAATTTGAATTTTTATTTGTTCAGCTGTTGTTTCTCCTATTGCTAAATTCATTTCTCTTTTTACATAATTTACAATGTCCTCATCAAGTTCATCTCCTGCTACTCTTAAAGAATGGCTCAACACTATTCCACCTAATGAAATAACTGCAACTTCTGTTGTTCCTCCACCAATATCTACAATTATACTTCCACTTGGTTCTGCAACATCTAATGAGGCACCTATAGCAGCTGCCATTGGTTCTTCTATTAAATAAACCTCTTTTGCTCCTGCTTGCATTACAGATTCCTCTACTGCTCTTTCTTCTACTTCTGTTATTCCTGATGGCACACCTACTACAACTCTTGGTCTTCCTATGCTATATCTTTTTTCTACTTTTCCTATAATATTTTTAAGCATTAATTGAGTTGCTGTAAAATCTGCGATAACACCATCTTTTAATGGTCTAACTGCTTTTATTTGTTCTGGAGTTCTTCCAAGCATTTCTTTTGCTTCATTTCCTGTTGCCATGATATTTCCAGATTTTCTATCTATAGCCACGACTGATGGTTCTTTTAGTACTATTCCCTTCCCTTTTAATGTTACTAAAATATTTGCTGTTCCTAAATCAATTCCAATGTCTTTAGAACCAAATGTAAAGAATTTCATTTACTTCTCTTCCCTTCTATTTTTCATTTTTTTGTTTTTTTCTAGCCAATTCAGCTAGTTTTGCAGTTTCTAAGAAAACACTTCTAAAATTACTACCACCAACCACAATATGGTCCATTAATTCTATATCAAACATCATTGCCGCATTATATAATTTATCTGTATAATGTATGTCTGCCTCACTCGGTGTTGGATCTCCTGTTGGATGATTATGAACTAATATCATTTTAGGTGCTTTTATTTTTAATGCTTCTCCCACTATTTCTTTTATACTAATATTTACAGAGCTTGTTCCTCCTGATGCAATATTTATTTCTTTAAGTATTTCATTTTTTACATTCAATAAAAATAGTTTGACCAATTCTCGTTTTTCAAATCTCATTTCTTCAATTACTAAATCAGCCAAATCTTTTGTGCTACATATTTTTATTTTTTTGTAATTAGATGGTTTTGACATTCTTATAGATAATTCACATATTGCTTTTAATTGAATTGCTTTTACTCTGCCAATCCCTTTTATTTGCATTAATTCCTGTAAACTTATATTTTTTAAAAAATTTAAATCTCCTGCTTGTGGATCATAATTTAAATTTAATATTTTTTGTGCAATTTGAACTGAAGTCTCTGATTTCGTTCCAGTTTTTATTATAATTGCTAATAATTCTGCATTTGATAATGCTTTTTCACCATATAACTCTAATTTTTCGTATGGTCTTTCTGCCTCTGGTAATTCTTTGATTTTTAATGACAAATTAAATCATCCTTTCTTTATTTAATTTGTCCCACATTTATCTTTTATTATACTTTTTTATATATAAATACTGCTATTATCATTCCAATTATACTTGCTATGTTTATTTTGAACATTAATCCAAAAGTTAATTTAAGTATGTTTAAATCTAAAACTATTGGACTTTCTAATCCAAATTCTTGCTCAAATGAAAGCCACCAAAGCCAAGATACATTTCCTGCTAATTTTCCTAATAATCCCCCTATTACTAATCCTGATAAAATAAATACTAACAATATCCATACACTTTTATCTCTTGTTGCCATTTTTAACCTCCAATTTTTTCTTCTTTCCTTACGGAAATGTAAATTTTATGATATTGATATTATATATTGTTTTTACCTTTTTTTCAAGTAATTTGCACAATTTTATTACCAAAAATTGTGCATTTAAATATAATAATATTAGTAGTATAATATAATTAATGATTATTGGAGGTATTATTAATGAAAATTGAAAAATTAACGGAAAATAAAATTAGAATAATTATAAAGCAAGAAGATATGGAATCTAATAATATTGACTTACATAAATTTGTGTTAAAAAGTATTGAATCTCAAAGTTTATTTTTAAAAATATTAAATCAAGCTAAAGAAGAACTTGATTTTAATGTTGATGGCTATAAATTATTAATTGAAACCTTTTCTTCTTCAGATGATATTTTTATTTTCACTATAACTAAATATATAGATTCTGATTTTAGAAATTTTCAGAACACTTCCGATAAAAAAAATTTAAAAATTAGAAAAAAAATAATTAATAATGATTTAAAAAAAATGAAAATAATTAATTTTAATAATTTTGATGATTTATATGATTTTTGTAATATGCTTTTTAATAATAAAATAAATATAAAAGATTTTTGCAAAAAAAATTCTTTATATTCATATAATAATATCTATTATTTAGTTTTAGAAAACATTGATATTACACAAACTAATTTCAAAAAATTTAATTCCTATATCTCTGAATTTTCTACATATAAATCATATTCAAAAAATTTTGAATATAAACTCAAAGAACACGGAAAACTTATTATTAATAAAAATGCAGTTAATAAAATATTTAACATTTTTACTTAAAATCCAAAAAAACAATCCACAATTTATATATGAATTGTGGATTATTTTATTTAATATAAATAATTTTGTGGATTATATGCCACTCCATTAACTCTTATTTCAAAATGTAAATGTGGTCCAGTAGAATTTCCTGTTGAACCAACTGCCGCAACTGTTTGTCCTTGAGTCACTGTAGTTCCTGCTGAAACATATAATTTACTACAATGTCCATAATATGTTTGTACTCCGTTACTATGTGTAATGACAAGTAAGTTCCCATATGAACCTTTACGTCCAGAAAAAGTTACTGTACCTGATGCTGCTGCTAAAACCGGAGTTCCTGTTGATGTTGCTATATCTAATCCTGTATGCGCTGAACTTCTTATACTACTTCTAGCACCAAATCTTGAAGATATAATTCCAGATACTGGTCTTGCTAAAGATATTCCTAAACTAACTTTTCCTCCTGCTATTGTTGTAGCAGTATTTACACTTCCAACACTTGTTGTCTTATTTTTTGCCACAGTAACTTGTGGTTTTTGTACATACAAATTAGAAACTGCATCTTCTACTGTTGTAAAATCCTGCATTTGTGTTTCATATTTTTCTGAAATTGTTATATTATCCATATTTTTGCTATTTTTTTCTTTTAGTTGATTAATTATATCTTCTGCCTCTGTGAAATTTGCAACATATAATTTTTCTTCATCATTTTCGTTTATAGAATAATATCTATAATATGTTGTTCCTGCTGATTTTATTATATTAAAAATATCTTCATCACTAGCTTGAACATCTCTTTTTAATAAGCATACTTTGTATTCTGGCAAACTATCAACCTGAACAAAAGCTGTATTTTCACTTTCTCCTTTTTCTATGTAATCATTTATTTCAGTTTGTAATTTACTTTTATTATCTGTATAACCTACCATTTCACCATTTATTGTTACACTATAACTTATTTTATAAAAAGATGCTATACAGGCTAAAATTAGTAGCACAGCTAAAGATATTAATATTATTAATTTTATTGACCTTCTTGTATGTATCAATAATTTTTTAAACATAATAATTCTCCTTATAAATTTATGCTATAATATTATATCTTTTTTTGTTTTTTTGCAAGACTCTGTTTTATAAATTTCCGTAGATTTTTTACGTTTTTTTAATTTTATCTTTTATTTATTTTTATTTTCTGTTTTTTTTATTTCTAAAAAAGAGACTTTTAAAAGTCCCTCTTTTTAACCTTGTTGTAATTCTGTTTTTACAGTTTCAATTTCTGTTGATGTTGCTTTTTGAGCAGGTTTATAATAACCTTTTGTTTCTGCTACTTTAAATAATTCATATTGAAAACTTTCATCATTATTTCTAATTTGTTGGAAAGTTTGTCTTAAATTCATATTTTCTGATTCTGATATAGCTGTTTGATATGCTGTTAAATCAGATTTTACTCCTGATAAAATATCATTTACCATTGTTTTCTCTTCCATGTTTTCCTCCTTAATTAATTATTTAAAAAAGACATTAATTTTTGTTTTGTGTTTAAGCTATCTTGAGCAGCTTTTGTAAACATTTGCTTTATTTGTGGGTCAACTGCTTGAGATGAATATGTGTTTAATTTTTGATACGCTGTTTCGTGTGCTCCAATTAAATGTCTTAAGTGTTGTAATTCAGCTTGTGTTAAATCTGCCATTTTTATCATTCCTTTCATTTAATAATCTTTTTCTATTATTTCCTTATTTTTATTTCATATACAAAAAAACAGAAAATAAAAATATTTCCTGTTTTTAATTTTTTATTCAATTACTTCTAAATTAGCATATTTAGCCATTAATCTCTTATGCCCAACTTTATCAAAATTGATATCTACTTTTAAATCTTCTCCTTCGGGTTCAACTGTGCTTATTGTTCCTTCTCCAAATTTCTTATGGAAAATTCTAACACCTGCTTTATATTGTGATAAATCCACATTTGAATTTGAAGTTTTTTTGCCTATTGAATTTAAGAAACTTTCTGCTGTTCTAAATGCAAATCCAGTAATATTAGATGCTGCAGATACTGGTTCTTTTTTATCAATTTTATATGTTTTAATATTACCATTATCTTTACTACCATATGTCCATGAGTATTTTGAATCTTCAAATCTATTATTTTCCTGATTTTCTCCAAATGTCTCATCATAACCATCTAATAATTCCTCTGGTATTTCTTTTAAAAATCTTGATATTGGATTACAACTTGTAGAACCAAATATTGTTCTTTGTTTACTACAAGTTAAAAATAAATTTTTCTTAGCTCTTGTAATTCCAACATAGCATAATCTTCTTTCTTCTTCTAATTCTTTTGGTTCTGAAATTGATTTATAACCAGGGAAAATTCCTTCTTCCATTCCAACTAAAAATACTACTGGGAATTCCAATCCTTTTGCACTATGTAATGTCATAAGTGTTACGGAATCATCTGTTTCTTCCATATTATCAATATCACTTGACAATGTTATTCCCTCTAAAAAGTCACTTAATTTATTTTCCGCAGATTCATCTTCAAATTCAATTGCAACAGTTAAAAATTCATCTAAGTTTTCTATTCTATTTTCAGCTTCTATTGTATTTTCTTCTTCTAATGCTTTTGTATACCCAGATTTATTCAATGTTTCTTTTATTAATTCTGATATTTTTATATCATCTTTCTTATTTCTTAATTCTTCAATAACATTTACAAATTCTCTAGAATTTAAAAATACTCTATTTAATCCATATTGGTCAGCATTTTTAATAATTTCGTACATTGATATTCCTGTATCTTCTGCTAATTTTTCGATATTATCTAAACTTGTTTTTCCAATTCCTCTTTTAGGTTCATTTATCACTCTTTTCAAGCTTATATTATCTGATGGATTTTGAATTAATCTCAAATATGAAATTACATCTTTAATCTCTTTTCTCTCATAGAATTTTAAACCACCTATAATTTTATATGGTATTCCCTCTCTTCTTAGTATTTCCTCTATTGCTCTTGATTGAGTATTCATTCTATATAATATTGCAAAATCTGAATAATTATATTTTTCTTCTCTTCTTAAGTGTTCTATTTGTGTTGCAATATATGTTCCTTCATCATATTCATTTTTTGCTGAATATACTTTTGGTAAATTCCCTACATCATTTTCAGTCCATAATTGTTTTTTATATTTAACTTCATTGTTTTTAATTACAGAATTGGCTGCTTTTAATATATTTCCTGTACATCTATAATTTTGCTCTAATTTAATTATTTTTGTTCCTGGAAAATCTCTTTCAAAGTTTAATATATTAGAAATATCTGCTCCTCTAAAACTATAAATACCTTGATCATTGTCTCCAACAACTGTTATATTTCCGTTTTTAGATGCTAGTAATGTTACTAAAGTAAATTGTGATTTATTTGTATCTTGATACTCATCTACTAAAACATATTTAAATTTATCTGAATAATATTCTAATACATCAGGATTATCAATCAAAATTTTTATTGTATAATTTATGATATCATCGAAATCTATTGCATTATTTTCTTTTAATCTTTTTTGATACATTTCATATACTAATGCAATTTTTTCTTTTCTAAAATCCCCATTTGCTCTTAATGTATATTGGTCTGGCTCTAACATTTCATTTTTTGCATTACTAATTTCAGATTGTACAGACCTATCTGTAAACATTTTATCATCTAATCCAATATTTTTTATACAAGCTTTTATTAATGTTCTTTGGTCACTTGTATCAAATATTATAAATGAAGAATCAAAACCTATTCTATCTATAAATCTTCTTAATATACGTACACAAACTGAGTGAAAAGTTCCCATCCATATATCTTTCGCAACATCACCTACTAATCCCTCAATTCTCTCTTTCATTTCATTTGCTGCTTTATTTGTAAATGTTATTGCCAATATATTCCATGGCAATACACCTTTTTCATCTATTAGATAGGCTATTTTATGTGTCAAAACTTTAGTTTTTCCGCTTCCAGCCCCTGCAATCACCAAGCAAGGACCTTCTGTGTTTACTACAGCCTCATATTGTTTATCGTTTAATTGTTTCAATATTTCTTGCATTTTTGTTCTCCAATCTTAATATAAATTTTCCTTCCAGATTATATAATTCTTAGATTTAAAAGTCAATATTTTTTCAAAATTTTATCAAACATTTTTTCGTGTAATTATTGTTTGATTTAATTAATATAATGAGATATAATATATAAAATTTTAAGGAGAGAAAAATGAAAAAATCAAAGAAAAAAATTATTTGTTATACTCTAATTTTGATTACAGCTATAATAATGTGTATTCCGCTTTTCAAGAATGGAATTCACACAGGAGATGATGGTGATTTTCATATTTCTAGAGCTTTAGGAACACTTGAACAAATAAGAAATGGAAATTCACCTCTTGTAATATCTAGATTTTCCAATAACTTAGGCTTTGGTTGGAACTTATTTTACCCACCAATTTCAACTTATAGTATTGTTTTATTTACATTTTTAACTAATAATGTAGTAATTGGCATGAAAATATTTTTAATTTTTACATTTATATTATCAGGAATTTCAATGTTTAAATTAGTTAATACATTAACCGAAAACGATAAGATTTCACTTATATCTAGTATATTATATTTAATTGCTCCATATAGAATGTTAAATGTTTATAACAGAGTTGCCGTAGGAGAAATACTAGGATTTGTCTTTATTCCTATTGTACTACGTGGAATATATCTTATATTTAAAGGAAAAACAGAAAAATCTTATTTATATGTTTTAGGAACTATTGGATTAATACTTTCACACAATATTAGTACTTTAATAACATTTTTTATTGGTCTAGCATTAGTATTAACAAATTTCAAAAAATTGAAAGATAAAAAAATATTAAAAACTTTAATATTTTCTACTATAATAATAATTTTATCTGTTTTATTTTTTGAAATACCTTTATTAGAACAAAAATCTTCTGCTGATTATGAAGTTTTTAGATATGGAAAAATGTATAGTAGGGGTTCTGTATTTATACATGCCTTACATCCATGGCAATTATTATCTTCTCACACTTCTGGAATAGATAATGGTATGTATTTTTGCATCGGACTTCCAATTTTAATATGTTTATTAACTTATATTCTTGTTAAAAAATATATTCCTTTAGAATATAAAAGTTTTTATAGATTTTTTGCAATTTTAGGAATTGTAACAACAATAATGTCAACAGCATTGTTCCCTTGGTTTTTGCTACCAGATATATTATTAATGATTCAATTTCCTTGGAGATTACTTAGTGTAATTATTTTATGTTTTTCAATTATTGGTGGAATTAATTTAGGAATTTTAATTGATTTAATTATTAGCAAAATTAAAAACAGAAAAAATATTAAATTATTAACAATACCTTTTCTAATACTTTATATATTAAGTTGTTTATATAGTTTAAACTTTGTTAAAAATTTAGATTTTAAAGATGTTGATAATTCTTATTATACTGAAAAAGAAATTATTGATACAAATTATAAAGTTAGCAGATATTCTTCATTTTTAGAATATTGGCCACAAAAAGCAATTGATTCTATAGATTATGTTACAAATTACGATAATCAGATACATATTTTATCTGGTAATGCAAGCATTTTAAATGAGAATAAAGAAAATGGTATATTAACTTTTGAAATTAATAATGTTTCAGAAAATACTACTTTAGAACTACCATTCTTATTCTATAAGGGTTATGTTGTAAAATACAAATCTTATGATAGTGATGAAGTTTCTATTATAAAATGTAATGAATCTGAACATGGTTTAGTTCAAATTGATTTAGCTACTAATGTAAATGGTTATTTTGAAGTTTCTTACCATACTACTAAACTTCATAAAATTTGTATTGGCATTTCTAGTATTACTTTCATTAGTTATTTAATTTATATATTATATAAAAAAATAAAGTTTTGTTAATTATTAGCAAAACTTTATTTTTTATTAATAATATTTTATAACTGAGTTGCAAAAATTCCAATTACAAATCCTATCATATTTCCAACAGCAGACATTCTACCTTTATATAATTTATTTGATTCTGGTATTAACTCTCCTGATACAATATATAACATTGCACCTGCCGCAAAACTTAGGCAAACAGCTATTACACTTTCTGAGATTGACCCAACTATTGCTCCAAAAAATGCACCTATTCCTGTAGTTATTCCTGATAATACTACATAAAAGATAACTTTGAATTTTGACATTCCTCCATTTTTCATTGGAACAGACATTGATATTCCTTCTGGTATATCATGCAAACATATAGCAATTGCTAGGCTTAAACCTAATTTCAATGAAGCTTCAAATCCAGAACCTATTGCTAATCCTTCTGGGAAATTATGTATTGCTAATCCTATTGAAACTATTATTCCTGTTTTTAGTAATTCATTATTATTTTTATATTTTTGTTCTTTACTATTAAATTTCTTTTGTACTATAACATCACAAAAAATCATTGAAATTATTCCTAATAATACACCTAAAATCACTCCGTAAATACTACTAATCCCTAAAGCTTCTGGTATTAAATCAAAACAAATTATAGCCATCATTAAACCTGATGCAAATGATAAAACAAAACTCAAAAATTTGTTAGAATTCTTATTTATTACTATTCCTAATATTCCACCTATTGTCGTTCCAAATGTTCCAAAAAATAAACCTAGTAATGTTGTTTTTAAAATTTCATTCATTTTCAAAACTCCTTTTTACTTTTTTATACTAGTTTATTTTTGTTTATTTATTTTATTACTTTATTTTTGGCAGAAAAAAAGATGTGTTTTGTACACATCTTATTCTTCATCACCTTTTAATCTTTCAGCTCTATCTGCCGCTATTAAGTTATCTATCATTTCGTCTATATCACCATTTAAGAAATTCTCCATTTGATAAATGCTCATTCCAATTCTGTGGTCTGTTATTCTTCCTTGTGGGTAATTATATGTTCTTATCTTTTCACTTCTATCACCAGAACCTACTTGAGATTTTCTTGCATTTGCAACTTCACTATCTTGTTTTTGTTTTTCTATTTCATATAATTTTGTTCTAAGCATTCTCATTGCATTATCTCTATTTTGGAATTGTGATCTTTCTGTTTGACACTCTACAACAATTCCTGTTGGTTCATGTATAAGTCTTACGGCTGAAGATGTTTTATTAATATGTTGTCCACCAGCCCCTGATGAACGGAAAACTTCCATTTTTATATCTGCTGGGTTTATATCTATTTCAACATCTTCTACAACTGGAAGAACTGCAACTGTTGCTGTTGATGTATGTATTCTTCCACTGCTTTCTGTATCTGGAACTCTTTGAACTCTGTGTACACCACTTTCAAATTTTAATCTACTATATACACCTTTTCCTGTAACCATAAATGTTATTTCTTTGTAACCACCAAGTCCTGTTTCATTTTCATTTAGAACTTCTATTTTCCAATGTTTTCTTTCTGCATACATTGTATACATTCTAAACAATGTTCCAGCAAATAATGCTGCTTCTTCTCCACCAGCACCTGCTCTTATTTCGCAAATGATATTTTTATCATCATCTGGGTCTTTAGGAATTAAAAGAAATTTAAGTTCTTCTTCTAGCTTTGGTAATTTTTCTTTATTGTCATAATATTCTGCCTCTGCTAATTCTTTTAATTCTTTATCTTCCATCATTTCTTTAGCTTCTTCCATTGCTTCTTTTGCTTTTTTATATTCTCTAAATTTTAATACTATATCTTCTATGCTTGCATGTTCCTTCATTAATTTTTGCCATTCTGATTGATTTGATATTACTTCTGGGTCACTTATCATTTTTGTTAACTCTTCATATCTTTTTTCTACTGCTTCTAATTTTTCAAACATAAATATATCTCCTTTACTTTTAAACTTTATGTATTATACTATCTTTTTTAGTTTTTTTCAAGTAAAAAGCATACATTTATGCAATGTATGCTTTTCTAATATTTTTTATTTAATTTTTTCTATTTCTTCTTTTGTTAATTTTGTAAATTTTATTATCATTTCTATTGGCATTTTTTCTTTTAACATTTCTTTAGCAATTTCTATTGAGTTTTTCTTTTCTCCTTCTTCAATTCCTTTTCTCGTGGCATGATTAATAGCACTTACTCTATCCATTTCCCATTTTTCTCTTAATTCTG
>ERZ857801.1496-NODE-1496-length-24344-cov-8.032113_pt1 | contig 24344 bp, 26 predicted proteins | sample MGYA00519762_ERZ857801 | MGnify/ENA primary metagenome ERZ857801 (study PRJEB31778, sample SAMEA3449368) | human gut metagenome | biome: human gut; feature: human-associated habitat; material: faeces | place: United Kingdom | collected 2010/2012 ...
ACGGTATATTTCTTCGGAAACACCCCGTAATGCCACGGGACACGGCAGGGAGGAGGGTAAAAGAGTCGTTTTGAACGGCCTTTTGGGGGTTCCTCTTTGCTTCGTGGGGTTCCCCCTATATTCCCCCTTGCAGAAACGGAACCTATCGAAAGTCATTCTCCCTCTATACGAATTTGCAATCCTTGTTATCCAACAGGAAAAATGACAAAGGAAAGATTTCAACAGACATTTATTAGCCATGCTCCCGAAAATATATGGTAACAAACCGAACGAGGGACACTATTCTTTTATCGGACTACAATAATTTTTACGGTCGATTTCGTATGAATAGCAATTAAATTGTATTTTTGTTCTCAATCACAATAGAAAAACCACTATGCTGAAACTCATATCTTGGAATGTCAACGGGCTACGTGCTTGTTACGACAAAGGATTCACCGATATATTCAGACAATTGGATGCCGACTTCTTCTGTCTGCAAGAGACGAAAATGCAGGCGGGACAACTGGATTTGCAATTCGACGGTTACCAGTCTTATTGGAACTATGCCGAAAAGAAAGGATATTCGGGAACAGCTGTCTTTACCCGACTTCAACCCATCAGTGTCAGTTACGGCATGGATAGAACAGAACACGACCGTGAGGGCCGTATCATTACTCTCGAAATGGAAGATTTCTTCTTGGTCAATGTCTATACTCCCAACTCGCAAGAAGGATTAAAACGACTTGAATACCGTATGACATGGGAAGATGATTTTCTGCACTTCTTGAAACAACTGGAAACCCAAAAGCCGGTCATCGTATGCGGCGACCTGAACGTGGCTCACCAAGAAATCGATTTGAAAAATCCCAAAACGAACCGAAAAAACGCCGGATTTACCGATGAAGAGCGCTATAAATTCACCCAACTACTGTCTGCCGGATTCACCGATACATTCCGCTATTTTTATCCTGACCAAAAGGACATCTATTCGTGGTGGTCTTACCGTTTCAAAGCGAGAGAAAAAAACGCCGGCTGGCGTATCGATTATTTTCTTGCCTCTGCATCGCTCAACGAGAAATTGTGCAGCGCGAAAATACACACGGAAATTTTCGGCTCGGACCATTGTCCCGTAGAGCTGGAAGTTGACTTATAATCATACATATACCTCTAAACGACTTCTCAAACGATAGTGAATACCGAATTTACTATCTACCGCAGTCGCAGAGTATCGCCCACCGAAGGGGTATAATCGTCCGGGAGTTTGTTCATCTTATAGAGATTTTTCAACCGGATACCGTATCGTTGCGCAATGGTGTGCATAGAGTCACCTGAACGGACGATACAGAAGTCATAGCCTTTCTCGGCTTTCTTCTTTTTCTTTTCAAGATAGACAATGTCACCAGCCTCTAACGGATAGTCTTTGGGAACTTCGTTGTACTTCGCCAGTTTTTTCACCGAGAAACCGAATTCCTTCGCTATGGATTCGAGCGAGTCGCCGTCGCGAGCCTCGACATAAAGCAATCCCCACGAACGACAAACGGGATGCGGATTGGCTACGATAACGGGTAAAAGGTCTTTCGCCCGAATAGGCTTGAAACTACGGCGGTCGTATTTATAAAGTTCGTAAAGCTCGATGGTCTGAATCAACTTATTGGCATACGACTTATCGGTGGCATACCCGCAGCGCTTCAAACCTTTCGCCCACCCCCGGTAATCGGTCACTTTCAATTCGAAAAGAGAAGCATAGCGAGCTCTCTTTAAGAAACGGGCATGATCTTCAAACGAATCTTCCGGTTTATTATATTTACGGAAACAATCGTCTTTCTTATCATCGTCGTAATAAACCCTCTTCCCCTTCCAATCGCTATGACATTTGATACCGAAATGATTGTTGGACATACGGGCCAATTCGCTACGACCGGCTCCCGATTCGAGCAACCCTTGTGCCAGTGTAATACTGGCCGGTATGCCATACTGCTTTTGATGTTTTACCGCTAATGAACTGTATTTCTCGATATAATCGAGATAGGCCTTATTTTTACGTTGTGCCGAGAGTTGCGAAAACGAGAGAGTCAACGCAAGCAAGGATATGATGAATCGTAGTTTCATAATTCGCTCAATACTTAAAAATAAACGACAAGAAATCCGGTTCTCTCAAAATTTGTTTTTTATTTGCCTCTGCACTCACCTTTCGCTATATTTGTAAACACAAATATAGAACCGACTTAATTACAGTTATGGAAAACCGGAACATCACCACAAAGATAATCGTTTGTTCGTATGATGAGCTAAACGAAAAGGAGAAAAAGTTGATCGACGCCGCCAAAGAGGCAACAAACCGGTCTTATTCGCCCTACTCTCGCTTTCAAGTAGGTGCGGCCGCCCTATTATCGGGAGGAACCGTCATCACGGGAAGCAATCAGGAAAATGCCGCTTACCCGTCAGGAATTTGCGCGGAACGGACTACTCTATTCTATGCCAACTCTCAATATCCCGATTTGCCCGTAGAGGCGTTGGCGATCGCCGCTCAAACCAGCGGAGATTTCATCGACCACCCCACAGCACCCTGTGGAGCTTGCCGGCAGGTAATTCTCGAAACAGAGGAACGCTACAACCAGCCGATGCGCATTTATCTCTACGGCAAAAAAGAAATTTATATCGTAGAGTCCATACGGAGTCTGCTGCCTCTCTGCTTCGGGAAAAGCGATTTGCCGGAATAGGGTACGGAAAAATTTTGTATATTTCAAAATATAGAGGGCAATCAGGTATGAAAAATAGATTTGTTCATTTTATCTTGCCTTCTTCTTTTCCTATATTTGTAGAATATCGGACGCGGTTCGGCATAGTCAAACCGAAAATGAAATTTTCGTTTGCCTCTGCGCTCTCCTTTCACTATATTTGCAAAAGAACTTAGAAAATCTATATGGACAATTATATCGTTTCGGCACGAAAATACAGACCATCGACGTTCCGTTCGGTCGTAGGGCAAAAAGCATTGACACAAACTCTGAAAAATGCGATCGACTCGAACAAACTCGCTCATGCTTATTTGTTTTGCGGCCCTCGCGGCGTAGGGAAAACTTCGTGTGCCCGTATTTTCGCTAAAACAATCAACTGTTTCCACCCGACCGAATCGGGAGAAGCCTGCAACGAATGCGAATCGTGCCGAGCTTTCAACGAACAACGTTCCTACAACATCATCGAGCTCGATGCCGCCTCGAACAACTCGGTGGACGATATACGCACGCTCATCGACCAAGTGAGGATACCGCCTCAAATAGGCAAATACAAAGTGTTTATCATCGACGAGGTGCACATGCTGTCGGCTGCCGCTTTCAACGCTTTCTTGAAAACGCTAGAAGAACCGCCGCACCATGCTATTTTCATTCTGGCAACTACCGAGAAGCATAAAATATTGCCCACGATTCTGTCGAGATGCCAAGTGTACGACTTCCAACGGATTACCACTACCGACATAGCCGAACATCTACAATATGTGGCTTCACAAGAGGGTATCACCGCCGAACCGGAGGCCCTGAACATCATCGCCCAAAAAGCCGACGGCGGTATGCGAGATGCTCTCTCGGTATTCGACCAAGTTGTCAGTTTTTCGAGCGGACACATCACCTATAAATCGGTTATCGAGAATCTCAACGTACTGGATTACGAGTACTATTTCAGATTAGTGGATGCTTTCTTGCAAAACAACGTACCGCAGGCGTTGATGATATTCAAAGAAATACGGGACAACGGTTTCGAAGCCCAATTTTTCATCGGCGGACTGAGCCGTCATTTCCGCGATCTGCTGGTCAGTAAAGACCCGGTAACCCTCCCCTTGCTCGAAGTGAGCGAATCGGTGGCCAAACGCTATGGCGAACAAGCGGAAAAATGTACCTTACCTTTCTTATACCGTGCGATGGAACTAAGCAATCGTTGTGATCTCGACTATCGCATAAGCAACAACAAACAATTTTTGGTGGAGTTGACTCTAATACAGATTTGCCAAATCACAAATCCTGTTACTAGCGCTCCCGAAAATCCACCGTTGCAGAAGATAACGCCGGCTCCCAACGCCGGACAAACGGTAAGCCCAACGCCCCAGACACCAAACACCACGACCTCTCAACAAACGGCAGGAACCACCTCGGGAGTTACCCAGACTGCCGAACCTCAGGCTGCATACCGAGCCGCAACCATACGGCCTACAACTTTTAAACGGGATATTCCGGCAGCTTCGACGCAAACAAGAAAAGCGGCTCCCCCGACTCGTATCTCTATACATCAGAAACCGGCAGAATCTGTCGCAGAGGAAAACACATCGACCGTACAAACCGTACTCGATACACCATTCACAGCCGAAGCCCTTACCACAGCTTGGCTGGAATACGCCAAAACCATACCGACGGAAGTCGTGCTCGTCAATACGATGCAGAGTTGCCGCCCACAGCTCGTCAATCCCAAGAATTTCGTAGTGTCGGTCGATTCCCAAATTCAAGTGGACCACATCAACGAGCATTTCCACGAATTGATGTCTTTCCTACAAAATGCCTTGAAGAACAACCAGTTCTCCATGCAATTACGTATCAACCAACCGGGAGAGAAGGAAATTATTTTCAGTCCGAAAGATGTACTGATGAAGATGATCGAAAAGAATCCCGATATAAAAAACCTATACGACACGTTCGACCTCGAAATCGCTTGACCGTTTACGAGCAAAAGATACGGAAAGGAAAGAAAAAGGCAGCGGGATAACTCATGGAAAAATTAAAGCGGAATGCCATACTCATGCTTCACCTCGTCCATGACAAAAGTACTCATGAGCGACCCCATGCTCTCTATCGTACCTAATACATTGATAATAAACTCCTGATAATATTTCATATCGGGAGCATGGATTTTGAGCAGATAATCGTAATCGCCCGAAATGTTGTAACACTCAGTCACTTCCGGGATTTCCCGGACAATGCGGGTAAACTCGGCGGCTATGTCCCGATTGAGCCTACGGAGCTTGACGCTACAAAAGACGACGAAACCCCGATTGAGTTTCGCAGGATCGAGCACTGCCACATATTTTTTGATGTATCCGTTGGCCTCCAAACGTTTCACCCGTTCAAAGACAGGTGTAGGCGACAAATTAACTTTTGCCGCCAATTCTTTGGTTGTCAAGCGAGAATTGTTTTGTAAGACTCGCAATATCTGCAAATCGGTTTTATCCAATATTTCCATAGAATAGTATTCTTTCGGGGAAGTCCCCAAGATTACAAACGATATATTTACTCTAATAATATCGGCAAATATAGTTATATTTTCCATATTTATAAAAATTCTTGTTCGATATATCTACAATATATAGCTTTGTACAGGATAAACAAATAGATATTTCAATAAAAAAACGAACGATAATGGCACAGAAAAAATTGCATTTCGAGACCTTGCAGCTTCATGTAGGACAGGAACAACCCGACCCCACAACCGATGCAAGAGCCGTCCCTATTTATCAAACGACTTCTTATGTATTCCATAATTCGGCTCATGCCGCCGCCCGATTCGAATTGAAAGATGCCGGCAATATCTATGGCAGATTAACCAACCCGACCCAAAATGTACTGGAAGAACGTCTCGCCGCACTGGAAGGCGGAGTGGCCGCCCTTGCCGTCGCTTCGGGCGCAGCCGCCGTCACTTATGCTTTTCAAAACATTACTTGTGCCGGCGACCATATTGTCGCTGCCAAGACGATCTATGGCGGGACCTATAATTTGCTGGATCATACCCTACCGGCTTACGGCGTGACGGCAACGTTCGTCGATCCTGCCGACTTGTCGAATTTCGAGAAAGCCATACGTCCGAACACGAAAGCTGTTTTTATCGAGACTCTGGGTAACCCCAACTCGAACATCATCGACATCGATGCCGTCGCCAAGATAGCCCACCGCCACAACATACCGCTCATTATCGACAACACGTTCGGTACGCCCTATCTGATACGCCCTATCGAACATGGAGCAGACATCGTCGTACACTCGGCGACGAAATTTATCGGAGGCCACGGCACATCGTTGGGAGGTATAATCGTCGATTCGGGCAAATTCGACTGGACGGCTTCGGGTAAATTTCCCCAGTTGAGCGAACCCGACCCCAGTTATCACGGTATCCGATTCACCCAAGCCGCCGGAGCAGCCGCATACGTCACCCGCATACGCGCCGTTATCCTACGCGACACCGGAGCAGCCATCAGCCCCTTCAACGCATTCCTGCTTTTACAGGGATTGGAGACCCTCTCCCTGCGCGTGGAACGTCATGTAGAAAACGCCTTGAAAGTAGTGGACTTTTTGTCCCGACACCCGAAAGTAAAACGGGTAAACCACCCGGCTTTGCCCGACCACCCCGACCATGCATTGTACGAACGGTATTTCCCACAGGGAGCCGGTTCGATTTTCACTTTCGAGATAAAAGGGGGTACAGAAGAAGCCCATCGTTTCATCGACAACCTGAAAATCTTTTCACTGCTCGCCAATGTCGCCGACGTGAAATCGTTGGTCATTCACCCGGCTTCGACTACCCATTCTCAACTTACCGACCAAGAAAAAGAAGAACAGGAAATTTTCCCCGGCACGGTGCGCCTCTCCATAGGAACCGAACATATCGACGACCTCATCGACGATTTGAAACAAGCGTTGGAAAAAGTATAATTATAAATCAAAATCATAACGCGCCGAAACGTCCCTGCCCGATATACGGATAGGGACGTTTCAAGTTTTATATTGCCCCTTTTCACGGGAATCAATCACACACCTTCACTTAAAAACCGTTCTTATTTTTTTACGAGAAGTATCACACAAGCAATAAATATGTTATCTTTGTAGAAAAGCCAAAATATTCTATCCCATACAAAAGGAGATAAAAATATCGCTTTAAGTTTTTGAAAACACAAATACCGTAATCAATTCTTCACAAGCATATCCTCTTTTCGAGTTATGCCCGTTTTATATAGTTATCACAAAACACAGTTTAAAAAATAATTTATTTTAGAATCTACCGATATGACAAAGAAATTAATCATTGCAATAGTCGCAGGGATAGTCTTTCCCCTTTACGCCATAGCCGGACAACCCTCAGCCCAAATTACTCACGGCCCCTATTTACAGAATCTGTCCGAAGATGAAGTAACAGTCGTGTGGACCACCGATAAGCCTTGCAAATCGTGGGTGGAATTTAGCAAAAAGGAAGCCGGGAAAAGTTTCTACTCCCAACCGCCACGAAAAGCCTATGCCTCACAAGACGGGTTATATTGTGTCGATACACTCCACCGGGTGACGGTCAAAGGACTCGAAAAAAATACGACCTATTTTTACAGAGTATTGTCGCAAGAAGTGAAAGAATTGCGGGCCTACCGTCCTGTTATGGGTTCCGTAGTATCCACCGACATCTGGAAAAAACCGTTGACCTTCACAACTCTCGACAACCATCGAGAAACCCTGTCAATGGTTATGGTCAACGACATACATGGGAATAACGAATTGCAAAAGAAACTACTGGGCATGGCTCCGCCACAGGACTTCGACATGGTACTTTTCTGCGGAGACATGTGTAGCCACATCAACCGGCAAAACGACATATTCACCAGCTTCCTCAACACCTCCATCGAGTTGTTCGCTACCCAAAAGCCATTCGTGTACGCAAGAGGCAATCACGAAACCCGCGGAGCATATGCCCGCAACTTCTCCCGATACTTCGCCGGCCCCAACGGTAAATTCTATTATGCCTTCACCTATGGTCCCGTTCGCTTCATCGTGTTGGACTGCGGGGAAGACAAACCCGACACCGATGTGGAATACTCTGGACTGATAGACTTCGACAGTTATATGCTCGAACAAAAGGATTGGCTGTCTCGGGAAATAGACAACCCTGAGTTCAAGAACGCCTCCTACCGTGTGGTTATCTCACATATTCCTTTCACGAAAGGCGGTTGGTACGGTTCCGAACGGCTGCGAGAACAACTACTGCCCTTATTGGAGCAAGCACAAATAGATTTAATGTTGAGCGGTCACGAGCACGCATTCGGATTCTCCGACAAAGGAAATGCGGCCTCCTTCCCCATCATCGTGAACTCGAACAACTCGGTATTGACCTTGTTTGCCTCGAACCATTCATTGAAAGTTCAAGTAAAACAGGAAGACGGAAAAATCCTGTTCGAAAAAGAATTTCAGAAACAATAAATAATACAATCGTATAAATCAAACAGCCGGAAAAAAAATTTCCCGGCTGTTTGATTTACGCAACAGGACCTTTATTGCTGATTGAGCAAAAAGTGCTTGAAAGCGTTGAAGCCGACCGGCATAAGGATACTTTGTTTTTCTCCCCGCATAAAGACTTGCAGTTTTTCGGGAACCGAAATCGTCTCGCCAATAGCGGATTCGACCGTTTCGAGAAATTTAGCCGGATGTGCCGTTTCGAGACATATGCCTGTCTCGCCGGGCTGTAATCCGTCGACTAACGCCTGATAGCCACAGGCTCCATGAGGATCGAGCAAGTATCGTTCGTTACGGAAAGTTTCGCTCATCGTTCGACGAATCTGTTCATCGGTGTAACTTACCCCGCTTACCTCGGCACAAATCGCATCGTGCGAGCCTCCGTACAAATCGAGTATTCGCGCGAAATTACTGGGATCACCTACGTCCATCGCATTAGCGATAGTGGCGACCGAAGGCCGCGGCGTATAAACTCCCGTATGCAGGTATTGCAAAAATACATCGTTGCGGTTGTTGGCCGCAATGAACCGTTTCACAGGCAGTCCCATGCGTTTAGCCATCAAACCGGCAGTAATATTGCCGAAATTTCCGCTGGGCACACTGAACACGACTTCTTCGGGCTTCCCGACTAACCCGCACAACTGCGCATAGGCGTAAAAATAATAGAACGACTGGGGCAGGAAACGGGCCACGTTGATGGAATTGGCAGAGGTAAGATAGAGTTTCTCGTTCAGCTCCTTATCCATAAAGGCATTCTTCACCAATGCCTGACAATCATCGAATGTACCGCTCACTTCCAATGCCGTAATGTTGCGACCGAGTGTGGTAAACTGCTTTTCCTGTATCTCGCTGACTTTCCCTTGCGGGTAAAGCACGAATACTTTTACACCCGGAACATCTAAAAATCCATTTGCCACGGCACTGCCCGTATCGCCAGATGTAGCTACCAACACATTGACCTGCCGCTCGCCCTCCTGTTTATTGAAATAGGCGAGTAACCGAGCCATGAAGCGCGCCCCCACATCTTTAAATGCCAACGTGGGTCCGTGAAAAAGTTCCAAACTATACCGGTTATCGGCCACCTGCACCAACGGAATATCGAAGTTGAGCGTCTCGTAGACAATCTCTTTCAATTTACCGGCTTCCACATCTTCCCCGAAAAAGGCCTCGGCCACGACAAAAGAAATTTCGCGCAGGGTCATCTCTTTCATATTTTGGTAAAATGCCGGGGGAAACCGGCGAATCACCTCAGGCATGAAAAGCCCCCTATCTGCTGCCAATCCTCTCACCACTGCTTCGCGGAGGGAAACCGGCGAAGTTTTTCTATTCGTACTGTAAAATTGCATCGCTCTTTTCTATTTTAATTTTTCCGAAAGAACTCTTTTATAAACTGCTCTCCCACCAGCACCCCATAAGCGCCGCCGGCTACATCGGACTCGCTGTACCGGGTGACTCCGTCGGGCTCCACCCCAGATTTGTAAATCACAAACGGGACAGGCTCGGCCGTGTGAGTGCGCAACCGGCAAGGGGTGGGATGATCAGGCAACAAGGCTATCGTCACCGAATCGCTCATTCGAGATACGGCATCGATGAGCGGTTTTAAAACCCGATGATCGAGATATTCAACCGTGCGAACTTTCAAATCGACATCGCCTTCATGCCCGGCCTCATCACTGGCTTCAATATGCAAATATACAAAATCGTGCGTATGTAATGCCTCGATCGCCGCTTGAACTTTACCCTCGTAATTGGTATCATACAAACCGGTCGCTCCCTCGACTTCGACAGGCCGCAGACCGGCATATACCCCGATACCCCGAATGAGGTCTACCGCCGAAATGACAACGCCGCTCTTTATCCCATAACGCTCGGCCAGTGTCTCCATACGGGGCTTATAACCGGGAGACCACGGCCAGATGCTGTTCGCCGGATCTTTACCCTCGGCGACACGCTTCCGATTGACCGGATGCGACGGCAGAATCTGTTGCGAACGCAATATCAACTCGTTCAGACGATCGGCGGTCGGAGCAGCTTCGGGAACGAGGGGACGAGCCATTACCTCACGAAAAGGCGTACCGGGAACATCGTGTGGAGGAGTACAGTCTACTCGCTTGTCTCCGCCTTTCAACTTCAACAGATGCCGATACGAAACACCTCGAAAGAAATTGGCATCCTCACCTCCCAATTCTTTTTGTAAAAAATCAATTAATTCGGCAGCTTCGGCCGTAGAGATATGTCCGGCCGAATGATTCTTGATACGACCGTTTTCGATACAGACGAGATTACAGCGCATCGCCATCTCGCCCGACTCTATATCGACTCCCATACTCGCCGCTTCCAACGAGCCTCGACCCTCGAACACCCGGTCGAGGTCGGTAATGAGTTGCATTTCTCCGTGCCAGACAGCCTGCATATATCGGTATTTCCAATCATTCTTGCGGTATTGCCGATTGTTCACGGCCTGCCAAATATTTCCCACAACGGATAGCCCGGCAGTCAGAGCCAGTCATACACACGCCCGAACTAACCGTTTGTTGATGTCGTAATTGTAGGGAATCCGATGCAGCAAATGATCTAACGTACTGTTTATACGTGACCAATGACCGTCTAATATCTCTTTGTATTTCTCCACCTCGCGGCTTACGAACAGCTGTACTGCCTTTTTGATCTTCTCGTCGCTTAATGCACCCTTTACCTCGGCATTTATCCGCTTCATCGCTTCGGCGAGTATCTCCGTGCTGACGTTGATCTTTCCGAAAGCCCTGTTTACGTCCGTCATGTCGGGCGGCTGTACCTCGACCACGGGTTTAATGTCGATCTGCCCGATGCGGTTGATAAAATTGGTGATCTGCTCCGCCGAAAGATTCTGCACTCGGGCTATCTCGTCGATCCGCTGCATCAGGGCTGTATTGTCGCCGCCGCTCTGTAGCTTTGCAATCTCGGCCTTGAAAGCCTTGATAAATTCTTCCTTGAAATCTTCGTATTGGTCGCAATCCAATGCGACGGTTTTTTCCTCTGCCATACTTTAACGATGTATTTTAATTTGACGTTTTTTAGTTTGTTGTTCCCGGATTCTGCGGCTTCGCTCGGCCTGTTCGATCAGCATCGCTTCGGTCGCCTGCCGGATCAGGGCCGTAATGCGGGCAATGTGTTCCTCGTGGGATTCCCCGATCCTCCGCTGCATCTGTTCCGGGGCGATTGAGCCGCAATACCCGCCCGGTGGTAAAATTATACCGCCCGCCACGCCGAAGCCGCCCAAATCGAGGGATTCGCCCGAATTACTGCGACTGCCGAACAACCCGGCGAACGCCGAACGGTAATGGCTAACTGCTGCCGATAAATTCCCGACCGCCTGCGCGGAATAACGGGGCTGTGAGATGGGAGTAACGATCCGCTGTGCCTGCGAGAAATGACGGTCTAACTTGGAGAAGCTGAAAGCCCGGTCAATCTTCGAGCCGGAAAAGGTGTAGCCGTTCATACCAAACAATACGCCCTGCCTGCGGTCGGTATTCCCGCAATACTTGAATGTGGTCGTAATACCTCGTTCCTGCAATCGTTTCTCCAGATCGCTCCATGACTTGCATCTGGGCAGACAACTCCGGATAGCGTCGTAAATGGCGTACTTGGTCTTGTCCGGCTCGCGCAACCGTTCACGCCGCACCTGCTCTTTGCCTTTCGGATAGTATAAACCATACTTGGCTGTAAGCTCCTTGCAAACCTTGCCGTTCCGGATTTTGATATTCTTGTCCGATATGGTCTGCCCGTCGTTTCCGACCCGGTTGTAGACGATATGACAATGCGGATGCGCCTGATCCATGTGCCGGACGATTAGAAACAGTGTGTTCCGAATCCCCATGCGCTCCATATACTCCCGTGCAATCTGCGCCATAGCCGGGTCGGTCAGTCGGTCAGCATCTTTCGGAGAGAAGGGTAACGATATATGTCCGACTGCGTTTTTGATCCGGGGATTCAATAGCGTCTTTACTACGCTGTCCTTTGGGACTTTATACATGCAATTTACTTTTATTAACATTAGCATTATGTTTGATGATTCATTCAAATTGTGCCTTGTTGTTGCTGATCTTGTTGCTATAACTGAGACTATTCGTAACGACGTTCCTGCGTGCCTTGCCGATCGTCTTGATCTTGCCGTTAAAACGATTCGCGAAGTCTTGGAAAATGTGCGGTAATATTTTAATTTACATTTGTAAAACACTTAAATTCATTTAGTTATGGAAACACCCGATGTTGTAATTGTTCTTCCCAGCGGTACGAAAATCGAATGCACCGCAAAGTCTGCTAAATACCTTATCATCGGCCTCGGTCTTGAATCTATTATCAAAGATGGAGAAATTCAAAAACCTGCTGAAGAGTAAGAAATTTTGGACGCTTATTGCGGCCCTTGTGGCCGCTTTTGCGGCCTTCTTTACCTCTTCATGTTCCGCTTCTGCCAAGGTTTCGAAATCTGGCGTTCATATTGACACTGTGCGTGTCGATTATATTATTCGAAGTAGAAGTATAACTGAATTTTAGCTATGGACATTCAAACTGAATACATCGTTGTTGTCAACGGTCGTCCGTTCTTTTCTGTTACCTGTCTTGATAATCTCACGTCTGTACGCGATGAGGCTTGGCGTCGCTTTGGCGAAGAAGCCAAGATTGAAATTTTTAAGCAAGTGACGACTTCCTTTGATCCTTTTAAGGATGAGCCGAGTGCCGCTGTTGACAATAGCAAGTAACGTTTACTATCGCCTTATGGCTACGAATACATGGAGGGCCTTCGAGGCCCTCCTTTCGTGGTCCGACGAAATACGTTACGAAACTGTTCGCGGCAAGGACCCTTGTTTGGTTATTGTTTTTGATAAGTCTGAAGAGTTTTTTCGCTGGAAAGATTGGGTAGTTGATTCTGCGCTACCCTATTGTTATACCCGCACCGTGGATGATCGTGTTATTATTACCGTTCCTGTTGAATCTTTTTTCCGTTCGACGGTTAACCCCTCGAAATGGCGTGTGAACAACCGAAGAGCATAGTTAATCGCCGCTATGTCGATATGACCTACAACGAAGTTATCGACTACGCGAAAGTCAACTATGGCACTTTTTGGCCTCCGGATTACGTTGTAGAGGTTCCTTGCGGATATTGTCATTCCTGCCAAAAGTCGTATAATAATCAGTACCGTATCCGGCTTATGTATGAGGTTCGCCGCTGGCCTCCGAACTCCTGTCTGTTTGTTACCTTAACCTTTGACGACGATAACCTAAAGAAGTTTTCGAAGGACACGAATAAGGCTGTCCGTTTATTCCTCGATCGCTTGCGCAAAGATTATGGTAAACAAATCCGGCATTGGTTTGTTTGCGAATTTGGTACGCTACATGGTCGCCCTCACTACCATGGCATCCTTTTTAATGTTCCGCAGGAGTTGATCGATGGTTATTCTCCGGATGTTCCTGGTCATCATCCTCTCCTTGCATCCCGCTGGCAGTACGGTTTTGTTTTTGTTGGCTATGTTTCTGATGAGACGTGCAGTTATATTACCAAGTATGTAACCAAGTCGATCAATGGTGATAGAGTTCGCCCCCGTGTTATTACTTCGCATGGTATAGGCGCGAATTATTTGGATACCGACGAAGCTTGTTTGCATAAGATTGGCGATAAGTATCAGCCTTCTATGTCGCTTAATGGCTTCCCGCAGGCTATGCCGCGTTATTATTATAACAAGGTGTTTACGGAAGTCGATAAGCAAAACATGGTTCTTGATTGTTATATTAATCCTCCTGTTGAATTTAGTTGGCAAGGTCAGAAGTTCGCGAGCAAGTTTGACCAAGTTATGCAGCGTCGTTCTACTTTGGAGCTGAATAAATCTGCTGGTCTTACCCCTGCTTCTCCCCTACCCTCTTCACCTCGTGTTTCTTCTTTTGATAGATTCAAACAACTTATTGACGAAATTAAAGAATTTGAGTAATGGCAAAATATCGCATTCCATCAGATTATAAGAACGATGTTTCTAAGGCCACTCATTCGTGGTCCTCGGGTGCTGGTTCTCCTATTCATTTAGGATTAGCCTACCCTACCCATCACCGTCATTTGAATGTCGGCGATCGCATTCGTGGTGATGTTAGTACGCTTGTACAGTCGAATCCTATGCAAGGCCCCTTGCTTAACGGATTTCGACTTGTCACTATCGCCACCTTTATGCCTGATGGTGTTATTTACGGTTGGCTGCGCAGCGGTAAGCGCTACACGCCCGATCAGTATAAGAATTTTTCTAAACATTATTTCAATCCTCTCGGTGCTAACTTCCCCGCTTCTTACGAGGATCCCGCTTTCGGTGGTACGCGTAAAATTTGGAAGATGAAGCGCTATATATCTGCTCCCACCGAAGGGACTGCTACTTATTACGATGTTTGGGCTGACGATTTGATGAACGCCGATACGGAAACGCAGGCTTATGATCACATTGGCCGCGGTGGCCTCTGGGATTGGCTCGGTGTCCCCGCTGGTGCTGTTTATCCAGGTTTTGGCGGTACGCAACCGCAGCCTTTTGATTCTGATTCCTTTAAGTGGAGCCTCGGCCCTTTTGTAACCTATCTTCTTTCGCATTATTATTATATTGCGAATATGCAGGAGGATTATGTTTATTTTACTCGTGGTGCTCGCGAAATTGCGTGGGAACTTTACGAATCGGCGAGCAGAGATTATTCGCAGTCGCTTGCAGAGCTTCCTTTTAATAAGGTGTTTGACAGTCTTAACCCCGATATGATTATCGATTTTGTGCAAGACCTGTTTTCTACTTCAATGACTGGTTATGGTGGTGATTTCTTCAAGGATTATCCGAGTAAATACGACCCTCTTAAGTCTATGATCACTGCCGGTCTTGGCGCGCACGGCGGTCTTCTTTCTGTTCCGTATTCGCCTGATTTGTTCGGTAATATTATTAAGCAAGGTAGCTCCCCCTCTGTTAATATTCCCGTTACTGATGATGGCACGGGTCAGTCTGTTGTCGCGGTTCCTGATCTTCGCTTGTGGACAAAAATTCAGAACTGGATGGATCGGCTGTTTGTCTCTGGCGGTCGTATTGGTGACGTGTTTCGTACTGTTTGGGGTAAAGATTCTTCTCCATACGTTAATAAGCCTGATTTTCTTGGCGTTTGGCAATCGTCGATTAATCCGTCCAACGTTGTAGCTTCTGCGGATGGCACTACGGCCAATACGGAATCGAACGTCGGCCAAATGGCTGCTCGTGTTGACAGTTATTCTGACTATGGCCGTAACGGTAAGATTGACTACTACGCTAAAGAGCCGGGAACCTTTATGCTTATTACTATGCTTGTTCCACAGCCTGCTTATTGCCAGGGTTTGCACCCCGATTTGTACGGTGATTCTTTTGCAGATGACTTTAACCCCGAGCTTACAGGTATTGGTTTTCAGTCTGTTCCGCGCCATCGCTTTAGTATGATGCCCACGGGCTTTTCTAATCCGGCAAAAAGTCCATACGTGGCGTACCAGACGGATGTAAAAAATGATCCTAACCAGCTTTCTGTTGGTGAGGAGGTCGCTTGGTCATGGCTTCGTACTGACTACCGCCGTCTGCATGGCGAATTTGCTCAAAATGGTGTTTTTCAATACTGGACTCTCGTTCGCCGTTTCTCGGAATATTACGTCTCGGAAACAAAGCCTGATTCGCCTGTCGAGTATTATGATTACAATTATTATGGCACGTACATTAATCCGCTTTCTTGGCAGTATTTGTTTGCCTCTACATCTCTGACTGATCCTAATTTTATTCTGATGGCTGATTATAACTTACGCGTAGTTTCGTCCGTCCCGGCTAATTATATGCCCTTCCTTGGACGTTAATTCTTGCAGCTATGTATCCCAAAAAACGTTTAATCAATTCCGGTCACATTGTTTCCGGTTCGTTTACTCCTTGCGCTGATTGTCAGCGTATTGCTCGCCGTATTTCGTATTACGTTAACGGCGGTGTTGATCTTGAGGGTCTTTCCAATCGTCCTCCGGTTGAGGGTCATTTTGATAGCCCTGAGGATATTTCGTCGGATACCCTTGATATTACGTCTGATCCTACTGTTTCAAAGCTCGATATTGCTGAATATGCGTCAATGCAGTATGCTAATGCTGCTGCGAAGCGTGCGGCTGATAAATTCGTTGATACACCTGGTGGTAATTCCGACTAATTGAACAATGAAAAACGGAGAGGGCCGCAATATACTTGATATATATTGCGGAGTGCGGAAGCACGTCCCTCTCCTACTTTTCATAAGAAAAATAGAACAATATGTCAGATTTTAGTAAGGCTTTCGGTTCCCTCGGTGGTTTGATGGGTTCGACCGCTGCTGGTGCTATTGGCAATATTGCTTCCGGTGCTGCGGGCGCTCTCTTTGGCGGTATACAAGCTCGCCGCAATTGGAAGTACAAAAAGAAGGAAATGGCCCTTCAGCAAAAGTACAACCTTGAGAATATGCAAAAGCAGTTCGATTATCAGCAGGAGGCTTGGAATCGCGAAAACCGCTACAATGATCCTCGCAATGCTTCTGCTCGTTGGCGTCTTGCTGGTATTTCTCCTAATGCTGTTTTTGGCAACTCTCCTGGCGGTGCTGGTGTTGCTGGTTCTGCCGGTACTCCTGATGCTTCGAATCCTTCCGCTGGTGGTAATGTAGATACTTCGTCTTACCACCCTACTCTTACTCCTGTTGAAATGATGCGTGCGCAAAATGAGAAAAAGGTCGCCGATTCGCAGGCCGATCTTAATAGTGCCCTTGCCAACAAGGCTCGTGGTGATACGAAAGACCCGGATATTACAAAGCGTTCGCAACTTGTTCAGCTTTCCCGCGATGAAATTGCCAAGGAAACGGAAGAAGTTCAGCGTGATATTTTGAAGATTCAAAAAGACTTCACCGAGGCTAAAGAATCGAATGATGTTGCTATCCAGCGCGCGAAATATTTGGAAATTATCGCAAATTGTGATAAATTGCTGGCCGATAAGAACGTTTCCGAAGAAATGAAGGAGAAGTTAAAGGCCGACAAGGAATTGGCGCAGGAAATGGTTAATACTGAAAAGGCTAAACAGCGCAATTTTAATGCTGATGCTCGCTATAAGGATGCTATTCGTGAAACTGAAGATATTTTGCGGTCGGGTAAGCGTAAACTTCAGACCCGCGAGATTATGAAAGTTGTGTATGAAACTTTTGGGCAGGATATTTCGAATGCTCGTCAGATTGAGGAGCTCGCGCGATTGATGACGGCGACTGATAGACCTTCAAGTATTCCCGCTTATCTTGACAAGATTGCCGAACAGCTTGGCGGTGCAGATCAAGACGCCAAATGGGAGGCAAAAGGTCGTTTAGCTGAAAACCTACGTAAACTTTTAAAGTCTTATGATGATTAGTTTGTTGTATTCGCCTCTCGCGATAGGTTGTGGGCAGGTGGTGGTAGTAGTAGTTTTTGTTGTTCCGCTTTTATTGTTGATCCGTGCGATTATTCGCTGGCTTAATCGCCATTAGTATTTTACAACCGTAATTTACATATGTAAAATACCGATAATCAATCCTTAGCGCATGCGTACTTACTGATGGCCCGGCCGCCTTCGTCTTGAGCCCTCCCACGGAGCTCGAGACGTTGGCGCGCCGGGCTACTTCTTTTCACTACCCTACTACTAACGTAGTATCTCGCTGCACCGAGATACGAAGTGTCTCCGACATGCTAATGCGTGCGTGCGTGTTTCACGCGTGCGCGCAATAATGCTATCGAAGATAATTGTAAAATAATTACTCTTTTTTTTGCAGTTGTAAAATATATTTGTATATTTGTATGTCGGTTCTCGACAATCGTTCTTTGGCATCCTTCCCCCCCTACTCTACTCTTTTCTGGGAAGGATGGAAATCACTTAATTCGCTGATAATCAGCGCAATATTGTCATTATGTTAAATTATGGTCGTTATCCGAATATTAATTGATTAATAATCAACTGTTTTTTACTTATTAATATACCAGTAGATACCGCCGACAAAGACCGCTCCGCCGGCGATATTGCCCAAAGTCGCGGGAACAAGATTGGCAAGCAGAAAATCGGACACGGTGACCGATGCACCGTGCATCATGCCCAGCGGAATGAAAAACATATTGGCGACGCTGTGTTCATAACCGATTGCCACAAAACACATTATCGGGAAAAACAATCCCAGCAGCCGGCCCGCGACATCGTTGGCGCTCAAACCCAGCCACACGGCCAGGCACACCAGCCAGTTGGCGCCGACACCCCGCAGGAACACCGTGAGCCACGGCATCGAGACCTTTGCCTCGGCAATGCCGACGGCCGCCGAACGCCACGCCTCGGCAGAGAGCATGCCGGGAAGTTTCACGAGAAAACAGGCGAAAAACAGCGACCCGACAAAATTTCCGGCATAGACCAACATCCAATTTAACAACACCTTACGCCATCCATAACGTCGTCCCAATGCACCGGGGATCAGCACGGCATTATTGCCCGTAAAGAGTTCCGCTCCTGCGAAAACGACCAGCATAAGCCCCAGCGGGAAGACAAGTCCGGAGAGCAGGCGCTGCAATCCCGGAGCAGGAGCCATCGACGGAAAGCCATATCCTATCACGATGGAAAACAAGCCTCCCATAGAAATATAGGCGCCAGCTAAAAACGCTAAAATCAATATTTTGCGAACGGGAAGCGAAATCTTGTCGGAGGCGGCCCTCTCCACCAGGGCGAGGACCTCTTTCGGATTGTTTATCGGCATACGGGGATTTTAATCGGGGGCCAAAGATAAACATTTCGGCCGAAACGACAAAACAAGCCGCAAAATCCCGCCGCTACGGGTAATTTTACTACCTTTGCACAAAATACAGGGGACTACCCTACCGTATAAATCACAAATCATTGATTGTCAACCATGCGTAAATTATCGGCATACTTACTGGCAGCCCTGCTGCTCGCGGCCTGCACGCCGGAACAACCCGCCGGGGAGAATACGTTTTACGTCTCGATCCCCCCGCTGCGCAGCATCGTGGAGGGGATTGTCGGCGACGATTTCAAAATCGAGGTGCTCGTGCCGCCCGGAGCAAGTCCCGAGACGTTCGAGCCGACGCCCCGGCAGTTCGTGGAGCTGAACAAGGCACAGCTCATTTTCAACGTGGGATTGATCGACTTCGAAACCACCCTGCTGGGCAAAGTCGGGGATCAGGCGAAAGTCGTGAACTTGAGCCGCGGTATCGACCTGATCGCAGGCTCCTGCTCGCACAGCCACCACGGACACGACCACGGGCATGCCCACGGTGTAGACCCCCACGTCTGGACCTCGCCCAAAGCCCTGCAAACGATGGCCGCAAACGCCTACGAGGCAATTCGCAACGCCTATCCCGACTCGGTGAAATACGAGGCCGGCTACAACCGGCTGCGCAGCACGCTCAAGGAACTGGACATCCGCACGGCGGAGAAGATCGCCCGGAGCGGCGTGAAGTACTTCATCGTCTACCATCCCGCACTCACCTACTACGCACGCGATTACGGACTGCGGCAGGTGGCCATCGAGGCCGACGGCAAGGAACCGTCGGCCAAACAGCTGACGGCGGTTATCCGACAGGCCCGCGAGGACGGCGTGCGGCGGATTTTCTACCAGAACCAGTTCCCGGCATCGACCGTGGAGATCATCGCCCGCGACATCGACGCCGAATACGTGGAGATCGACCCGCTGGACGAAGACGCCATCGGCGCCATCGACGCAATGACCGATTCAATCACGGCAAAATGAATCTGGTAACGCTGCGCGACGTAAGTGTCGCATACGACGGCTACGAGGCCCTCCGGCACGTCGACCTGGAGATTGCGGACCTCGATTTCCTGGGGGTCATAGGTCCCAACGGCGGCGGAAAAACGACGCTCGTAAAGGCCATCCTGGGAACCGTCCCCCACACCGGAGAGCTGACTCTCGCCCCGGAGCTGTTCCGCGGGAAGGAACGGCTGATCGGCTACATGCCGCAGATTTCGGATTTCGACCGCGCATTCCCGATCTCGGTCCTCGAGGTCGTACTGTCGGGATTGCAGGGCCGCCGCGGATTCAGCTCCCGCTACACGAAGGAGGACCGTGCCAGAGCGATGGAACTGCTTGCGGCATCGGGAATCGCCGACACGGCCCGCAGCCCCATCGGCGAGGTGTCGGGCGGGCAGATGCAGCGGGCGCTGCTGGCCCGGGCCGTGATCTCGGACCCGAAGCTGCTGATCCTGGACGAACCCGCGAATTTCGTGGACAACAAATTCGAGAAGGAGCTTTACCGCACGCTGCATGAACTGAACGCCCGCATGGCGATCGTCATGGTGTCGCACGACATCGGCACGATCACCAGCGTCGTGAAGGAGATCGTCTGCGTCAACCGGCAGGTCCACCGCCACCGTTCGAACATTCTGACCGAGGAACAGTTGCGCAACTACGACTGCCCGATTCAACTGGTATCGCACGGGCACATCCCCCACACCGTGCTGGAACACCACCCCGGCGACTGCTGCCGCGACCACGAATAAAACGAACGGAGCGCCCCGCATGAGGCGCTCCGTTGTTTTTCAGCGAAAGGGACTACCCTATTTCTGCTCGTTGATCTTGCTCAACTTTTCGAAAAGTTTGCCGAAAACGTCGTCCATCTCGGCGCGCAGGGCAGCGTAGTGCTTGCGGACGAGCGACGGGTTGTGCGGCTCGGCGGGATTCATCGCTTTGGCGAACAGATCGTTGCGAACGCCGACGGCCTCCTGCATCACCTCGAAAATCTCCTTCTCTTTCGAAGGCTGGAAACAGATAGCCATATCGCAGTCGAAAACAACCTCCTCAAGGCGGTAGTCAATCTCCTTCTTCAGGTTTCGTAAATTTGCCATATTCAGTCGATTTTAAAATTTTTGCTCTGACAAAGGTAATAAAACGTTTCGGATTATCAAACATTTTCGGACTGCGGCCCCGGGAATTATTTCCCGGGCGGGCGGCGGACAAAAAAAGATTCCGGATTTCCGGAATCCTTTTTCATTACATTTTTTCGAGCTCCTTGTAGGTCTTTTTGGCGGCCTTCTCGGCTTTCTTGGCGGCCTTGGCCTCCTTTTTAGCGATCTTTTTGGCAGCCTTCTCCTGCTGGCGGACTATCTTCTGCGCTTCGCGGGCCTCTTTTTTGGCGAGCCGCTCGGCGGCCCTCGCCTCCTTCTTCACCTCCCGGGACTCCTCGCGCACCTCCTTCTTGTATTCGTGCCTGTCGGGCATCTCGACGATGATTCCGTTCACCTGCTCGTCGACAACGACATACGGTTCAGCGGGTTGCGCGGGCTGCGGCTGCGGAGCCGGTTTGGGTTTGGGGATCATGGTGCGCTGCTCGACGATGCTGCCCGCACCATAGCCGATCGTCAGTTCGACACGGCGCAGTTTCGGCAGAACGTTCTTTTTCAGGTAGCTCCACGCAGCCGGCATCTTCTTGAGCGCCAATTCTTTCTGATCGGACGACTGCTTGCCGTCGATGACGTTCAGCACGGACTGCCGGTCGGGCATCGACGACTGTGCGACCAGCGCGCGGCACGTCTCCCAATCCTCGGCGACGGAATTCACCGTCACCTTGTACTTTTTCGAGAAATCGTACTTCCTGTCGACATACGCCTTGAAATCGCCGGCCCGCTTGGCAGCCAGCGCTTCGTTGAACTTCAGCGGACCGTCGGGAGAAGAATAGCCCGTGATCGTCACGGCGCAGACCTGCCGGAGCGTATCCTTCACGAGGTTGTCCACAAAGGCGTTGAGTCCGTCCAGCTCCTGCGGATTGCCGTTGAGCGCGGCATTGAGCGTCGCCAGATTGATCTGGTAGCGAATCGAATAGTCGGCGTCGCCGCGGCTTTTGACGATGAACCTGCGAACGATGTAGTCTCCGTCGGCAGTCTCCGACAGCAATACGGTATCGGCCGCAGGAGCCGGAACCGCACTCTTGGTTTGGGCCGTCGCTCCGGCAGCGGCACACAACGCGAGAGAAAGAGCGAAAGTTGATGCAAATGTTTTCACGCTAAAATAGTGTTAGTTAACGTCCTCGTCTCTCGCAAGATTCGTACCACGCTAACGGCACGAAAAAACGGAGGTTTCGGCGAAACCTCCGTTTTTCATTATCACAGAATGCGTTACATGCGTTCGGGGACGTCGATGCCCAGCAGTTTCATGCCCTCCTTGATGACGCGGGCGACCTGCTGCGCCAGCTGGAGACGCATCGTGCGCACCCCGGCGTTCTCCTCCTTGAGGATCGAATGGTCGTGGTAATAGCCATTGAACTGCTTGGCCAGCTCGTAGACATAGGCCCCGACGACCGACGGCGCGAAGTTCTCGCCCGCGGACTTCACCACCGACGGATACTCCGTCAGCGACTTCACCAGGTCGATCTCCTCGCGCAGGTAATCCGCCGTGGCGGCTCCTCCGAAGTCGATGCCCGCCTCGGCGGCCTTGCGAAGCACCGAGCGGATGCGCGCATGGGTGTACTGGATGAAAGGACCCGTATTGCCGTTGAAGTCGATCGACTCGCGGGGATCGAACAGCATCGTTTTCTTGGGATCGACCTTTAATATAAAGTACTTGAGCGCACCCAGCCCGACCATCGTCGAAACGGCATTGGCCTCCTCCTCCGAGCATCCGTCGAGCTTGCCCAGCTCGGCCGACATCTCGCGGGCCGTCGAGACCATGCCTTCGATCAGATCGTCGGCGTCGACCACCGTACCCGTGACCGTCCCCTTCTGGGCAAAGGCGGCGACGGCGAAAAGTGTAAATAAGGTTGAGAGAAGCAGTCGTTTCATCTTTGATTATTCTGAATAGATCCGTTTGTTTTTGCGCTTGCGAAGATAACTTTTTTATTGCAACTTCGCCCTCTGCCGCGGGCGAATCGACAAAAAAAGGGTGCCAGTCGACCAACCGACACCCCGGCTGCGACAAGCCGTTCGATGACCTAACCTCACTTCCTGCCCTTTGCGGGACGGGGCTTGTCACATTTCCTGCCTTCCTTGCAGGCGCATCCCTTTCCATCCTTCATCTGCGGGCCATGCCCCATGCCGGGCTTCGGGCCCTGCATCTGCTTCCACTGCTCGAACTGCTCGGGCGTAAGGATCTTTTGCATCTTCTCGGCCTTGGCCTTGCGGGCGGCGCGCATCCGTTCGTGCTGCGCCTGCATATCCTTTACTTCCTGCAGGTTGAGTTCGTAGAGCTGCTTAGACTGATCTTCGTTGAGATTCAGCTTTTCGACCATGCGGTCGGTCTTGCGCTGTGCCATCTGTTCGGCCGTGGGGCGTTCCTTTGTCCTCGGGGCACGCCGATCCTGCGCAAAAGCGCTCGTTCCTGCCAGCAGGCAAAGGGTCATTGCAACCGCAAAAATTCTCTTTTTCATAGCATTAAGATTTTTATTATCCGTTCGCCGAAACGTCTTCGGCTCCGGGTGCTGATGCAAAGGTAAAGCCAAATCGGCACGGCGGTGCCGACCCGGGGGCCAAACGACTGAAAGGCAGGGTGAACCGACTATTCGGCGGGTTGAACGGACATGAGCCACGCCTTGAATTCGGGGACGCGGGCCTTGGAAATGACGATGCGCTCAGGAGTTTCGAGCACGAGACTCAGCGAAAGACGGCTGCCGAACCACACGGAAATCTCCTTCACGGCGCGGCGCGCCACGATGAACTGGCGGTTGGCGCGGAAGAAATCCGCTTCGGGCAGGATGGCCTGCAGGGTTTCGAGCGTCTTGTCGAGCGGGTAGGAAACGCCCTCGTAGGTACAGGCGGTGACTTTCTCGTTGCTGGTATAGCAATAGGCGATCTGCTCGCGCCGGAGCGGGATGATCCGGTCGCGGACATGCACCAGGAAAGCCTGCTCGTGCCGTGCCGCGGCCATCGTCCGCACCCGGAAGCCGTAATCGCGGCGTTCGCCCCTGGACAGGCGTTCCAGCTTGCCCAGCGCACGCTGCACGTCGGCGTTGTTGATCGGTTTGAGCAGGTAGTCGATGCTGTTGACCCTGAAGGCTTCGAGCGCATACTGGTCATAGGCCGTCGTGAAGACCACCGGAGCGGTGACCTCCACGGCGTCGAAGATGCGGAACGAATCGCCGTC